>Ga0116227_10003218_pt1 | contig 36570 bp, 23 predicted proteins | sample S1TSphgellanicum_FD_89693 | JGI IMG/M metagenome (GOLD analysis project Ga0116227, IMG submission 89693) | Host-associated microbial communities from peat moss isolated from Minnesota, USA - S1T2_Fb - Sphagnum magellanicum MG | ecosystem: Host-associated > Plants > Peat moss > Unclassified...
GCAGTCTAGTGTCAAGTGAACTTGTGGCCACTAGGTTTTTAGGCAAACAAAAAAAAAAACTAGGTGGTCACTAAGTTGTCCCTCGCAATCCAATGTTGAAACCTGGTGTACACCAAATCACAATGCGAGAAAAAAAAAAAAAACAATCCAATGGCCACAAGGTTGTCCTTCACAGTCTAATGTCAAACAACCTTGTGGCCACAAAGTTTCCATGCCCTCAAAAAATTAAAACAAGACCTATGGTGATTAAGTCGTCCCTCACAATCTAACGTCTAAATGACCTAGTGGTCATCAGGTTCCCAAGCAATTTTTAAAAAAAAAACCATGTGTGGCCACTAGATGGTCTCTTATAATCTAGGGTCAAACATTTTTTTTCCCTGTTAAATAGTAAGGAAATTCAAGTGGCTAACCCAATTCTCCTTTTCCTAAGGAGATTCCTCTTTTTTAAAAGTGAAGATTCAAATTGAAAGCGAAAAAAACAAAGCAAAACAAAAACAACCATTTGAATCTTTCTTCTTTGAGGAGGGGAGACCAGGCAATCGCATAATTCTCTTTACTAAAGTGGCCTATAGAAAATAAAATTATATTGAAATTACTGTTTTTAATAAAATTTTCCATGTTCCATTATATACTAAACATAGAATACAATGTTGTTACTAAGAGTGAAAAAGTTGTCTTTATACAATCCAATGAAATTCCTTTTTGAGTAAAGAATATGGGATAAAATGTTTGAAGTAACATATTGTAATTTTAATATGGTAAGGTAAACAAGTATGTGAAAAACCTTTGTAAATAAAATTTTATAACTTTCTCCACATTGGTCAATAGCCTTTGAACATTGAAAAGATTTTGTAACCCTTTTCTTGGTGCATTTAATATCACAAAAATCACTAGAATTGGTTTTTAAATGAGCAAAATATGGCTTATGGAAGTGAAGGGGGTGAAAATGTAAGGTTTAAGCATTAAAAAACCAATTTTTCTTTGAAAGTTTAAGATATATATATATGGATGTTGGTCTAATGTTTTTGCACTTCAAAGAATATTTGTAAAGCTTTAAATTCATACCCATAGCATTTTAAATCACCAAAAACGAATAAGAACAAAAGAGATATATGGTTTGAAAGAAAGGGGTATAATGTTTTTTTTCATGTTTGAATGACCATTTCTTCTTGATATTTTTTTTATTATTATTGATTTTTTATCTTGTTCTTTTTCATTTCTTTAGATACTAATTATTTAAATTATTAAATTTTCACAACATTTTTATTATGCACTTATTATGCATTTCATTTTTATGTTTTTTACATATTATGTGTATGTGTGTGCATGGTTTTATTTCTTTCTTGATTGATCTACCTTTTTTCACATTTTCCCTATGTTTATGTTCATCTTCATTTACCTTTTTGTTTGAATATATTGTCTTTTTTTTTCTAGATGATCAAAATGTTGTCCATAACTAGCCTTGTTGCGCCTTCATTTCAAAAAATATGTGGAACTTGTCATGTATTAGATGTCATCATTTCTCCAATGGGTGGTGTTTATTGTAATGATTGTTGTTCAAAATCAATGGTTCAAAACTTAGGCTTTTTCCATGGTTCCATTGTAACCAATGATGAACCTATGTTATTGACTATTGAGAACAAATGGTTTGAAGCAATTGTGCATATGATAGAATTTGAATTCTTGGATTTGCTTCATCCAATACAAATTTAACTCCTCATTTCAATTCACATTCATGTTAAATTTTGATTGTTGACCACATTTGCCCTTGTTGGCTTTCAAGAAGACATCCAACAATTTATCTCACAGTGGAAACCAATTTGAAGCGTGAAGGTTTAGTTGTTCCTTCGACAATTATTCTTAATGATAATGTCCAATGTAGGATGAAACACAAGCTTAATTTTCATGAATCAAAATCAATTTCTAAACAAAAACCCTTTTAAACATTAAGATTGTTGATAGTTTTTATGTGACCTTTCTATAATACCTTTGGTATACAAAAAATTTATATATGTGGAAACTCCTTATATGAAAATTTTGGTTTAAATAGCCCATATTATATATATTTTTCCATACTCTTTTTCTTGACAAAAAGGAAAATTCTCATACATTAATTTTCATCAAGTGCTGATTTTTTTTTAAAATGTAACATTTTGTATGTGAAACAATTTTTCAATGAAAATAGTTTTTCAATGTAAGTAATTTTTTCAATGATAGTTGTTTTTTCAATGAAAGTCGTTTTTCAATATAAGCAGTTTTTCAATGCAAACAATTTTTTCAATGAAAGTAATTTTTCAATGCAAGTTTGTTTTAATGAAAGTTATTTTTTAATGCAAATAGTTTTTTTAATGAAAGTAGTTTTTCAATGCAAATGATTTTCTAATATAAGTAGTTTTTCAATGTAAATAATTTTTCAATGAAAACAATTTTTCAATACATGCAAATTTTTGATAAAAATATGTATTTTTAATTTTAATTTTTCTCAATGCTAGCAATTTTTTAATCCAAGCGAATTTTCCATTTAAGTAATTTTCCAATTCAGAAAAATTTTCAATGCAAGGAATTTTCCAAAAAAAGAAGAAGTAAATAGTCTTGAATGAGTCATTGATTTTATCTTTTTCAATGTGTTTATGTGGGAACCGTGCTTTTGTTTATATAAATATCCATTAAATTGAAGTTCATAATAATGAAATTATGTTTATTAAATCTTGTTGATTCATCATTTGAACATGTATTACATTCATATGACCTTCATTTAGTTTCAACATACAAATATGAAATAGATAATTATCTTTTTGATTTTATATTTTATTTATTAGGTAATCATTTATCATCTCTTGAATTGAGGCAAAATAACATGGCACATTTGTTTGATATGCATCAAGGCATGATCACAAATGAACATCAATATGTGATAAGAATGGCATTAAGTGCTAGTATCGGAAGTTTGTGGGGAGATTTCATTGTAATATTTTGGATAATTAAATATTTACAAAGGTCAATTTACATTTGGAATAAAGTATCAAATCACATTATGTCTTGATGTGGCATGGATTTTCAATTTATCCCCTTACATATAGCATATAGTTCTCAACATTTTGAACCAATTCAATATGTTAATAGTCTATTTAGGTCTTTGCTTATTTTTCAAGTTAATGATTCCAAAGTTACCATAAATTTAGATTTTTTTTTCCATCTTTTTTGAAATTAATGGTGCAACAACCTTTTATTCAATTATTGCAACTAACTACATCACATTTTTATTAAAATGAGAAATTTGATTATGCATTAATGGACATTTTCAAAGATAATTGGGATTCACCATTGGAGTATGTTTTTTCATTGTTCAACACTTCTTGTAATATAAATACTATTGAAAAACAAATTAGAAATCTTATTTAATACTTACAAAAAAAGTTTAAAAACAATACAAATGTTCATGTCAATGAGATTTTGTTTAATCTTTTCATTTCAATTTCCCTTACTAATTTTTTTAAAATCCCAAAATTCAAATGGAACACTCCCATCTAATTGTTCAACCTAAATAACACAAAAACAAAAAAAAGAATATTTTGATTGGGCACTTTATGGTAACAATATTTCTAAATTATTGAAGGTTTGTCCAAATTTAACTTATGATGCAAAAACATCTAAATTCATCAACATGTTTTCAAAAATTAAAAGAACAAGATCACAAATTCTGATTCACATGAAATATATATATTAAAAAATCACAAGAATCTTTCATAAATAAAAAAGTTCAATCGTCATATGTTCAATGCATTTTAAAAGAAACTTTAAAACCAATTCCCACACAACTTCTTGCAAAACATGATGTTTGATCAAATAAAATAGAACATAATGTTAATACAAACGAAAATACATATAATTCAATATATGTTGACATTTATAATAAACAAATCCAAGATGCTCCCATAATTCCATGTTTTAGTTGTGAAAGGTCATGTTTTTTTAAACAACTTAAATGTTTTTCAAATCAATTGTCAAAACAACTTTCTATATACTTTCAAATTCAAATAAAACCTAGTTCAACATCATACATATGTAGAGTTGTTTATAGAATATTACTGAAAATAAAACACCTTCATATCAAGTACCAAATAAAAATTTTCTACAAACAAAATCATTCCATTAGTTCAAAAATTAACATAATTAAAAAAACGTCTTATTTCACCACATTTTGCTTTTGTTCAATTTATAAACTTCAAATGTATGGGCAATATAAGATGCATGGTAGTGTTATTAATGTCCCTACAAATGTGGATCAAACTCAATCAATATTACCACGTTTACCACATGATGGTGCAACAATAAATGTGTTTTTTAAATGAAGTTTCGAATATAAATCACTTTATATGTCAAGAAATGTTCATGCAAATATGGTGATGGTTGTTTTATGAAATTTAATTGAAACACCATTATACAAAGATTTGAATGTTATTATTCATCATCAATGGACAGGTTTGTTTGCTTTGCATATGAATTCACAATTTCAAATTCCTATTTATAATAATGCATCATCTAATAATTATAACTCTAACAATGAAAAAATACATTGTACATTAGCAAATTCAATGATAAATAATTTTTTAGATGCTCCAAAAATAATGGATTATGAAAATACTGTATATTCTATTGCCCTAAGTCAAAACTTTCGCCGTTTAGGTTTATTTAAAGATAAACATTAAAAAAAACTAAAATTTCTAACATTGTTCTAAAAATAATCTTGAAATTTTTTTGAAGGTTTTTCATATCAACAAATAGATCAATGGGAATTACTTCATAAATTTGGGAATTTTTCAGCAAATATTTCTAACCTTTTTTTAGTTATTAAAATTTCCATCCAAAAAGTCATATATTATGGTTAGATGCAAATACAAAAAGGAAAACTATGTGGTAGAACTTTCAAAGTTTATCATGTATGAAATAAATCAAATTTAAATAATATCTTCAAATCATACTTAGGTTATTGTGATTTGGAAGGTTTGCGTAATTCACCTAATTATTTTGAAAGGTTGCAAAAAACTTATTTGTAATGATTCAACAACTTGGTCCTCCAATGTTTTTTGTCACTTTTACATCTAGTGAAAGATTATGGGATCCTATCATTAAAATTTTACACACATTACATGCTTTTTACTCTTGAATGGTGGAGAAATTTCTCCCAAATAAAATAGAAGATTTCTAATTTGTTCATATAGCATAATTGAGATGAATTGAACTTATCGCATGTGCAAGATATTATGATCATAAAACATCTTGTTTCTACAAACTTATCACAAAATATCATTATCTTTTTGGGTATATTTATGATTTTTTTCAATCATTGAATTCCAAATCATGAGTGCAAACATGACCATGGACTTTTATGGATAAAAAATGCATCTATGTATGGAGTGCACACAAATGAAGAAATTGAACAGTTTGTAAACATGTATATTTCTTATGATGTATCATTGTTACCAAACTCATGACAAAATGCACAACAACATCAACACACATGTACATGTAAAAAAACAAACCATGTTGTTTATAAATTTCATTACCCATTGCTTCATGGTGTGAAACAAAAAAATTAAAACCTTTTCAAACAAATGGAAATTATCCATTTTCACAACAATACTTCCAAACATAAGCAAACAAAATATTTCAATATTTAAAAGATTTTTTTAAAATGATAATATATCATTTTTTGAATATTTAAATTCTTTAAACCTTGATGAAATTACATATATATTATATTTGAGAAGTAAATTAACAAAACCACACATTTTTTTTAAACGAACTCCTAAAAACATAAAAACGATTACTTTTAATATACATGATGCTCATTTACGGTTTGCAAATATAGATATTCAATTTATTTTGGACCCATATGCAATTGCAACATATTGCACATCATATATGACAAAAATAAATTATTTAATAACATCATTCTATCATTAAAAAATGCATTATAAATAATATAGATGCAAATATAAAAATTCAAAAATTAAATTATTATTTTTTTAATACACAACAAATGGTTACTCAATTTATTGCTTACCTTGTGCCTTCTTTACCATTATATCATTCATTTCGAACATTTCAATTTATAAACATTTCTCTTTTTGAAAAATGTGTTTTTGTGTTAAAATCAAAAGTTGCATTAAATGAATTGGAACCAAATTCAACTAATATAATGTGTTCATTGATCATAGAAAAATATATGAATCGTCCTCATCAATATGAATCGTTGTCATTAGTAAAGTTTAGTTTTTTTAATAACATTACAAAAAAGATTTCAAAAACATTGCAAACCCAAAATTATTAGGTTTATGAATTATAATAAATATAAAGATATTGAAAAGTAGTCAAAAGAACAAAATTTGTTATATTCACCATTTCAAAATTCAAAAAATTCACAACTGGAATGAATGTAACCTATCATGATGTATATTATCAACAACATGACATTTCTAAGATTAAATATATTCTCAATTACTAAATGCCATATCCAAATACAAAAGAAATGGATGATTCAATAGATTCAAAATCAAAACTATCACATTCAACTAACATTTGGGCTTATGATATAGATAATGAGGTAAATGATCCACGTCCTATAATTCATGTACTAAACACAATCAATATTGAACATTATGATTTATGATTTGACTTTGTCATTCAATCATGTAATATATCAAACCAAAAATCACAATTTTTAAAAGATGAAATTTTCACAAAATCATCATATTCCATGATGATGAAGAATTTGAATATTGTAATTTATTTAAACAATTAAATGAAGAACAAAGACTACTATTTGATGATGTTATGCATAGAAAATAATTGTACCCTAATACATTGATATGTTTATTTTTGATAGGGGGTGCTAGAATTAGTAAAACTTTTACATTAAAACTCATAATTCAAGAATTATTATGATTATACAATAAAGACATATCTTCTGACTTAACAAAAACCAAGGTTTTATTTATGACATCAATAGGTAAAGTTGCCTTCAATATTAACAGTTTAACAATACATTTAGCATTGAACATACCTGTCCAACAATCCTTATTTAATTTACCAAATTTATCATTAGATTCATTAAATAAGCTTACATGTCGATATGAATAATTACAATTTTTTGTGATAGATGGAATATCATTTATTGGTGCTAAAATGTTTAATGTTATAAATAATAGGTTAAGGTCTATAAAACACATTCAAAACAAATTCTTTGGTGGTGTTAACGGTATCATGACATATGATTTCTATCAAACACCCCATGTGAAAGATAATTGGATGTTTCAAAATATTAAAGATAATTTTAATGCATTAACACCAAATTTTTGGCAAACATATGTCTAATGTTATGAACTAAATAAAATTATGTGACAGTCTGATATGGTCTTTATACAAATTTTGAACAAATTTTGTATTGTAACAAAAAATACAAAGGATATTGAATTTATAAATTCAATTTGTAATCGACAACCACCCAACAATTTTATGATTTCATATTTATTTTATACAAATAAGCTTGTGCAAAAATTGTTCACTAACACATTAGGTCCCATGCTTATTTTCAAAGCAATGGACATCAACCATTAATCATGCCCACCATCTTACAAACTTTCAAATGATCCAAGTAGAATTGTAGGTTTGTGTTTTACAATTAATATTAAAAAAGATATGTTCGTTGAATTATGTGCTAGTAACTATGCACATTTAATGGTCTTGTGAATGGAGCTGATGGCATTTTTAAAGCATCAACAACATATTGTGAAAAAATCATTATATGGATAATGTTTTAGAATTTTAAAATTGGAACATTATCAAGAAAAATATATAATCATTGTTATGACAACAACATGTAATAAAAATGGGCACCAATTGAACCTATTATCAAAGATATAAAAGTTGGTAAATCCTAATCATTTATCATAACAAGGATTCAATATTCAATTCAACTTGCAACAACAAGAACCATTCATCATTTTCAAGGATTATCACTATATGAATTGGTTTTTGATCCCATTAACATTAAAATACATGGGTTAACATATACATCATTATCCCACATTTGAACAAAAGAAAAACTATTTTTGTTAGCTCTTCTTCAACATGAAATTTTTTATGTGAATCCAAGAGTACATGTAGAAATGAATAGATTGAAAACAATTGCAACTTGGATACCATTAATTCTTCAATTAAAAACTTACATAATTCCCATGTAATTATACAAGCCTTGAATACGACTTCTTCATGCCAACCTTATGAAAACATTAATCATGAACATAATCTTCAAATGTCTCATATCTTATGTTTTATAAAAACAAGAATACACCATGCATCAACAAATGTGCACAAATTTATAAATTCATCGAAGTATTCATATATTTCACTCTATGATGGTCATGGGTTAATGATGATGTATGACTTACACATGCACTTAGATTCTTTTAATACAATAACTAACGATGGTTCAAAATATATAACAACAACTTTTAATATTAATACATTAAAAAAATACATATTGTATGTGTGCATAGAACTCAATCATGTTCAATTTTTACATTCCTAAACAATCTTCAAACTATAATTCAACAATCTCCCAAACATTGTCCAGTCATCATTGTGGGATATTTTAATGTTGACATTCTAAAAAACAATAACCAAGCAAAAAATAAACAAGAAATATTATATTTCATGGATAAATTCCAATTAAAATCACAATTTAATGAAAGCACCACAAAAGATGGATTTTAATTAGACCATATATGGGCAAATGTCCTTGGAAATGAATGCAAATATGGTGTAATAGAAGCATATTGGTCAAGTTTTCACAAATTGATTTATATTACATTCAAATTACGAAACACATTTCCAATGTATAACAAAAAAACCATTAATGTCTCCATTTATTTAAAGTGTAAATTTTGTGAATATATGCATGTAAATGTTGCGTTTTCCACCTAATTAATTGTCCCCAAAATGTTGGCACCTCATTTTGTGACTTGAATTTGCATTTTTACATTTTTTTCATGAACAGTGTGCATAAAAAAATCATAAATATCAATAACAAGACAAAAAAAAATTTTGAACAATGTTTTTATCCACATTTACACCCATCAAACATCAAAATATCTCATGCACATTGTTAAAAATTGTTTACATTATCCAAGTTTGAAAAACTTTTGAGTTTTCTTAAACAATATAATTATTTACAAATTTATATTCATTTGTATGGTTAAAGAAAAGACAATGAAACTATGGTTTCAATTTCTAAATATCCACAATGAATTCTAAGATGGTTAAAAAACTTTTTTTTTAGTACAAAGGTGAAAGAAAAAACCATGATCTTTCATAAAGCCAACAAACTTTCATCCAATATAACTTCAGTTCATAATATAACATTAAACGTAATACATTATTTTCAGGAGAGAGCTTCTTGTAGCAGAGCCGCTTGTTATAAATGCTAACTCTGGTTGGCCGGACCAGGTGGAGTTGTGAAGCTTTTGGGTCCATCAACAACAACAGCCTTGGCAGACGCCCTGTGAGTAAAATCTCTTTAATATGCCTTGGTATTCCAATCGACTACAGTTGCACTCTCTTCCACAGTCCACTCCTTGAATAATAAACTCTATGGTGTTGTTTGTTGTAGACGTACTGTAAATCAATTGCAAGAGTATTCGAACTTGAAACCAAATTGTTGCAGGAATGGGGATTTAAGAAGCTGGATTGAAAGTCATTGAGGTGACACATATAAACAAAATGCGAGGTAGATAACCAAGTTAATTGCTTCTTCATTGCAGATCTTTGGTGGAATGAAAGTGGATCAGGCAGTTGCAGCTGCCCCGTTTTGAATGCTAGAAATGAACCATGTCCTCATTGTTGTAGGTCAGAAGCAGGAGATTTTGCACCCTGGCGAATTTCTGGGAGAAAATTTTGAACAAATAGTTTTGAAGCTGAATTTAAACTAATTTTTCTGTTCATTTGGTATAGTCAATTTATTAACCAATTTGTCGACCTAAAAAATTTGGAAAAAATTCTTGATTGGAAGGGAATGTTATTCCACCCTGAATCGAAACTCAAAACACTCAAGTTATTTTGAGTATTTTGTCTGTTGGGGCAGAGTTAAGCCACACCTCTCAGGATGGATGGTGTGTGAATAGGAAACCACTTTTGCATTGTATTCCTATCCCACAGCTAACCAGGGTGTGGTTGGGTATGTACTGATCATCTGCACGCATATACCTACCTAATTGCCCCCAAGTGCCCTCCTTACTTACCTTCCTACCTAAATAGGTAGTAACTACTTACATTCCCCACCTACTTAACTATGATACCCACTTACATAGGCAGTGTGTGAGGGAAGTAGGAGGGTTTATGGGATAGATTACCGGGTAGAACCTAACGTTGCACAAGCCAATTATCATTGGACATCTTTGGCAACACCATGCTAGTGCATTTTTTGCACTTGTGAGTAGACTCTGTTCCTTAGTACCTACATGGGGGATAAAATTGGGGAAGGTGAAGTCAATCATTTTGCCCAAACTACTCTGGTCAGTAAGTGACCACCGCTGAACTTGGTAGTAGTCCTTGGGTAAAAAGGACCTGACGCATCCTGAGATCTCCCTTGATTTCCTCCTAGTTCTCAGTTTCTACGATCCTGGAACTTTTTATTTGCCTCCGACTATTGTCATGTCATCTTCCTAAATGCCAACTGGAGGACTAGAGCATGTAAAGTGCGCACTTGAAGAAATTTCTAGTGTATTTGGAGGGCACCTTATCTCTGTAAATGTCCTCACTAGAAAAGAGGAGGTTCAAATGCATACCCCTTAAGAGTAAGAGGGGTCTTTAGGTGTAATGTCCCATTCCTGTGAATTTAGGCCTATAAGAAGGTGTACGAACTCTCCCACTCCTACAAAACCCTCCCTTCCTAGGCCTTGTGAACTATGTATGGCAACGTTTCAACTGGCACTTAAAATGGGTACAGTATAGAGTAAGGGCCTGCTATCAGGGAATTACTGTGTGAGCACTGAGGGCTCCATCCAAGCTCCACGCAGTAATTCCCTGACAGCAGGGCCTTATCCTACGTAATCAATGTTGCAATAATCGAGATAATCTTAGAAATAGAAATCTTTCCAAAAAAAAACCTTCATTAGGGAAAATTCCATGAAATTTCCCCCACCCTATCGTAGTGATCAAATTCCCATATTTGAGGTGCCTTAAAATTACACTAAGAATTCTCTCTGTGGTGGTTGTTAGGCCTATGGGTGGGGGACATTCCCACAATGCAGGCCTGGACTTGGCTATGGGCTTGTCCTAGCTCCTTTTGAGTTTCTGATCTGTAAGTTGAGTAGGTCATTGAAGTTCCCCCACAACTTCACACCCAGAGTGCCCTCCACACCATTTACAAACAGGACAAATCTGGTGGACACTTATAGGTAACTCACAATATCCTGATTGGTCGTGATTCCGATGATTGCTGAATAATTGAAGGCAGCAGGTTCAGGTTTGGAAAAGAAACAACGTCTAAGAGACAGGCTGTGGAGGACAGATGTCATAGGAGAGAGACTAAGGCCCACCCTACTCAAGGGGAACGTCGCCATGTGGCAAAGTGACAGAGGCCTATTATTGTTGCAGGGACTTTTATCAAGTGACTCTCGAAGTTGACTGGAGAGCAATTTTTTATGATTCGATGTACAGGATTGCCAGCCCTCCTGATTGTTCAGTTGTGCCATTTACATTGGTTTTGTGCGGTGTGCAGGAAGTGAAGGCAAACAAAGTAAAGCCACACCTTCATCCAGAAATTGAAGACAGGAAGCACAATAACCCAATGTAAAGAAAGACACTGAGTTCACTGAGAAATGAATACACCGAGTTCAATGAGAAAGAAAGTAGTCACCTTTAGTTACATCTCCTTGAAGCTATGTAACAGTGAATCGTAACTTGATGAAGAACACTCACCATCCCTTCAATAGAAACTCAAAACAGACTTGACAAATTGGCTGTAGTTTAATGAACCTGATAGCAAGAGAGGTTGGAAGCCAGTTGACCATATGGTAGAGAGAGGACTTTATTTCACAAATTCAAAATTGATCAGAACTTTTGATTTCTGCAAGTCAATAGCTTCTTTCTTGATGAGAGTGCTTCATGCATGTTCAAGGTCACTGGCAGGACAGAAGAATCAAGCTGATTTATGTTTGTCAGTTACATGCAATTCTACAAACAGGACTATGTATAAGGTTTCTGACAAACATGAATGCTGTCATGGGCAATGCCATGGTGCAGCTGAGACCACAATAGATGCTATTGACAGAGTAGATGGGTTCGATTTGGTTGCTCAAATTTCTTTGTCTAATTCATGAAGGTAGCTCTTACTGCAGCAAGGATGGTTCGAACTGCTTTTCTCTTGATGAGGACTCTTCATGCAAACAATTGGCACAGTGTCCCATAGCATTGCATTTGCATCAGTACTCATCTGTAAGCCACATTGCTCACATGTTTGGCAGAGTGCTCATCTTAGATTGGGGCCATAACACTGTTGATATCCACAGCTAGAAGTCTTGGCCAGCCCGTCATTATCCATTTTCTGTCTCCACAGCTGTAATTAACAAGGCTTTCTTCACATCAAGCACACAGACATGACTGTGAGACATACTGTACTTAATCCTCCTCACCAATCTCAAAAAGCAAAGTAAGCAAGATGTCACTCAAGTTTGTTTTCTGTTTTCAACAAAGCTCAGGAACAGAGGTACTAACCTTTCCTAGCTAACCGAAAAGTGTGCACATTTCAAGCATATTTGTGATCAGAAGTATTGGATATGGAGGCCTGAGAGTGAGTTTAATCCTGCTGGTGTTATCAGCTTGCACAACTTTTGATTTATCTCTGTGACATAAGCCAGAGGCACAAACCCCAGTTTTCGCCCATTCAAATGGTAACTACAAAATTGACTCATGCCTGTGAAGCATCAGCAATGTAGTTCCCCAAAGGCTGAGATTACATAACCCTAGCAATCACATCAGACCTGGAAACCTAAAGACCGCACAATATAGGGTTAGGTCGACTGGTGTCTTCCATGGTGGAAACATATCTGGATCACACCAAAGAAATTGCGACTGTTGAGTTCAGAAAAAATTCAGATGCAAACTTGGCGAAGTGCGGCTGCGCCTACCTCTATGCTGACGGGAGAGGCGTTGGCGTTTCGGATGGAGGAATTAGGACCTTACTAATGCCCTGAATAGAAAGTCGACCATCAATATAGATATCATGATCGTATATATGTGCGGAATTCTCGCCTTCTCCAAACAGCACTGTGCCATCAGATTCCCGCGCTGACAACTTCAGCGGATGCTGCAGAGTGCTATACGTTTGGACACCTAATCTGCGCACAGCGTTGTACATGCTCTCCTCAGTCTGATACTCAGACAGAATATGATAATACAGAATGCGTTCTAGAGGCGAATTCAGTAGCTCGGGAGTGAGCTGCGCCATGGCCTCGTCATTGGGTGCCAAGATCGTCAAGCGATATCCCTTATTCACGAGCCTCCCAATCTCAGCAGCTAGCGATGTATAGTTGACAAGAAGCTCTGCCATGTCATTGTACCCGCCGAAGTTCGTTAACGAGGTCATGAACTGTGCGACTTCTTCCTCATCATCCCAGGTGAAGCTGTGCTGCGAGGGTCCTGGAGCTGGAGCTGGAGCAAACACAGGAGCTGGGGCAAAATACGTGAAGTGCTCCGGAGCCTGAGCTGTGGCGGAGAGCTTGGAAGGGAGCGACGGAGGATATCCTCTCTTTTTAACAGCACGTCCACCCTCAGGTGCGCTCTTTGGGAGCACGGCGAGCTCGCTCCTCTTTGGGAGCACGGCGAACTTGCCGGTCCTCTTCCATTCCTCGAACTGGTACGAGACTCCCCGCGGGATGAGGAAGCCGTTGACACCGTGCACGATCCCGTCGTTGCGAATGATGGAGTTCGGGGAGAAAACACGCGAGAACTCGACATAACGCTTTAGGCCGTAGGAGCGCAAGTTTATCGCGTCGCCCGACAGCGAAATTACTGTCCGGTTGCTCCATCCCGCGCCCTCCAGAAACACTGGCAGAACATGGAACTGCAGCATCCGCTGCAGCAGCAGCTCGTTCCCGTCCTGCAGCAGAAAGTCACGAAACTCCGCGTCCAGGTGCTGTTCAAGGAAACTATTCTTCGGCGCGAATATCGTAATGCTCCCCTTGATGCTCATAAAATTCTCTATCTTGTGCAGCAACGACGCCTTGTCTAGATACCATACGAACTCAGAATACTGCGACTCCAGCAATGCTTGCAGGATTGATCCACCACCACTCCCTACTCTCTTGTTACTCGTCACTGGTAGATTCTTCACTCGCGTCGGCTCCACAACAAACTCATCAAAGAACATTGGCCTAGAGCCCCGAGATTGCTGAGCGTCAGAGACCAGAACTGCAGAAGACAGTATGCCCACGATGACGACCACCACTATTAACGTTTGCGCCATGAGTGATCCTCTAGTGTGCATCTGCATAGTGCGCAAACCGCAGCAAACTGCGGAGTAACATGCAAAGTGGCAATTGAGCTTGAATTGCAGGGAAGCCCACAAATGTGGCGTGGTAGCTAAATGATCAAAAGATTTGGTTTTTCGCCCGCCAGAGAGGGTGGGGGGTGAAGCTGATGGGAAAGTGCGTCCGGCAAGTTAAGGCTGATTGATGGAAGATTCTCGGAGGACGGTGGGCGGGGGCGAACGGTCACGGAAGAGGCACACAGCGGAGTGGAGGTAGTTGAGGGAGGAATGGACAAACAGTGGCTGGCACTCGGACTTGCACTAATGACACTGGTTCGTAGCCAATAATAGTTGGATCCTTTTCTATTGGTGGTACCTGGGGCTTGGGGGTCACGTAAAAGTATAGAGGAGCATTGCTAAAAGAGTTTCTTTGATTTCAAGGTAGTTGCGCAATGATCCATCATGACATTGTGTAATGTCCGAGCCTGGAGCCATGAAGAATGAATGACTGTTGTTTTTCAGGTTTTTCACCCTTTTTAACCTTACGATTGTCAAAGCCCATCCCGAATATGGATTTCCAACTATTTTAATGGCTCTCTCTATTGAGAATTTGGAAGATTGTCTAGCAAGAAAAAGGATGAGAAGGTCTATATGATCGTAGATTCCCATTACAAATGCAAATGTAATTGAGCATAGATGGGATAATGAGAGGAAAAACATTGTAAAAGTTTATTAAATTGCACAGTAAAGAGCCAAACCCCAAAATGAAGTGAAAGGAAAAAAGAGAACTTTTCGCATTTAATTTTGAAGGAAATTTTGAGCTTCAAGACTAGAAATAAATTTTGTTATTAAATTGGTAGAACCATTTGCCAGGTTGGGCGATAGATACTATCACAATTGATTACCCAACTACCCATCTAACCACAGTAAGTCACAGGGGCAAGACGTTTTTAGGGAGACACTAAAACCTCCCAAGCATAAATTGATCATTAAAAAGGTTGAAAAAGGGTTTCCTGCTTTGACAAGGCATGACGTAACTTTGTCATATTGAAGAATGTATCAATTATATATTAGTGTATTGTGGCACTACATCTTGATTAATGTATTGCAGCATGGCATGCATGTGACCCCAAACTAATAGTCATTTCTATCTTGGTAGAAAATTTATATGAAAGGAGCAACACAAATTCATGTGAGCTCTGAATGAATTTGAGAGAAGTGCCAAACTAAATACCAATCCAATTTATGAAGGACACATGATTATCAGACTGCATCCTCTAAAACAGAAAGCAATCACAGGTGTAATTGTCTGCAATTCACTCCAAGTATGTGCAAATCTGAAGTATCAGCCTCATAGCCCCATAATCTTGCTCAGAGGTATATCATTGATGAGGAACATAGTCTTTTCACTGCTATGTGATGAAGAAAATTGTGGGATTTTCAATAGAATCGCCTCCACAATGTTTTAGTAAATTTCCAGCAATTGTAGAAGAGAGAGGAAAGAGACTGTAGTACCTTTACCATTTCCTGCATCTTTCTTTCAGATCTATTCTTGCAATATAAATATAATTTTAAAAAATTTCCATTACAGTTCAGGTGAATTTTTTTTTTCAACAATTGGGTACTCTCATTATGTATCTTTCTTGGTCAGGTACATAATAATAGGTAGTTTCCAATATCGTTAGGTCTACTATAACATCTTTAAATCAAGGCTACTTCTTGTTCTTGTATTTCAGCCATCTGGCAATTCTCAAGCTCTTATTTTTCATTCCACACTTCTCTTCTTCCTTCTTAGGCCACATTCTTATGCTCTTCCAATTTTTACCTTAGTTTCATGTTTGTGCAAAATGGTTGATAATGAGGGACAAAAATACATTATTAGTCTATTTCCAACAATTTCAAGTGAAAAAAGGGTGTTGATTGTGAACTTGAGAGATAGTAGATGGCATGCAACAAAATTTATTGTGCAAAAAGAAAAGCATGCAATGGGCAGCCTAGTTCAAGCAACAAAATGTGAGGATTTTCAGTGAACAAGAGTCAAGAAAAATGACACTAAAAACAAGAGACCCTCAAAACATAATAAGAAACAAGGGAAATATCAAATTTGGTTTCAACCACATTTATGGCCTCAAATACTAGCAACAATGAAGAAATATGGAAATAAAATTAGATTGCTCTTACATTTTTGTAGATTGCTTACGTCAAATCACCAAGTGTGCCCAATCTTTATGCAAAGTTAACTACAGGTACAATGTGTGAATGGTTCACAAAAGAAGGTACATTGAAAGAAAACTACATTATAGCTACATAATGTGAGACATCAATGAAACTTCCCAAGCAAAACTTGCTAGAACTTGAAGAGTATGCACAAATGTTAGGTTTGGTTCAGATAAAAAGTAGGTGATAGTGGTTGTGTCATTGCTACAATGAACCCACTCACACCATAAATTGTGTTTACTAATTCTACACCTAGGACATAACCACCAAATAGTAAAGGGAAAATAATTGCATCAAAGATAGTTGGAACCTTACTTTTGGTGAAAACCAATGTTTATCTTTGGAAATAACTAAGGAATTTGTAAAAAATTCTCCTTCCCTACCTATAATCCCAAATCTAGTTCTTAGGGCTAAACAAGGAGCAAAAAACAATATGGATTATAAATTGTTGGAACATTCATATAAATGAAAAGTTCCTTAGTTGGATAAAAAAAGAACATACAAACATCATGTTCATTTTTGTTTTTGCTAATTACACAAGTGAATTACAACTAGTGGATGTGATCTTGCAAAAGCCATAAAAGCATGCATAAGAAGTTCATTTAACTCATGGACTTTTCAAACGATTAAAGATCAAATTGATGATGGACAAGAGCTAGAAGTAACTTCAAAATGAACAACCTAAAGCCTAGGATCTGCAACTAGTTACATTTAACATGGATAGAGATGAAAGCCATGAAAAAATAATCATCAAGGGATGGGACAATATAGGTATCACCAAATGTTTTTTACCTACATTTCAAATCACAAAAATGGAAACCAACATAAAAAACGTCACTTTTCAAAAAACTAACAAAGATGGAAGAGGTTGACATTGACATTGATTTAGCAATGCCAATGTCAAAGGTTGTCAACCCACAAATGAAAACAATGGTATTGTTATTAATTTTTTATACATTTTCAATTTAACAATATGTGCAATAAATAGTTCATCTTTTTTAATTAAAGATGAATGAATTTGTTATGCTTGCAATTTTCAACCTGCACCACCAAATGTGCAAGGTCGTTAAAAACATCACAAAAGATGTGTAAATACAAACTAGGAAGGAAAGAAACTTTTGATGCAAGGATGGAGATCATTGGGAGGTGCACTTGCAATAAATTTGAAAACATAAGCAATCCCCATTATAGAAACAAAACAATGGTATTGGTAGAATACCTACATGTTGCAAAAAACAAATGTAAAGGACATGAGAGTAAATTCAAAGTACTTAGATGCATGATTTATGTTTATGATATTGTTGTGGACTCACTAAAAAAATGAACACCAACTTTTCTAGATCTTGAATTCAAGGATTTGAAATTTGTAGGTGTGATAAAGGCCTTATGGTGTACACAAAAAGGAATCACAATTTGACAATTTTCAGTGCAACACATTTTTATGTGCCTCTCTAAATATTTGGAGAAGATTTTGTGCTAGAAATATGTAATTAAAAGTGGATAACATCCTAAACTTTCTTTAAGTTGTGAAATTGATGCACATTTGAATAATGCAATAGTTGATCGGAGTACATTTCTAACTTGCAAAAGTTTGTCATAAAGACTATAACATAACAAAAGGACTAAAAAATACTAATTTTAATGGGAATTTGTTCATGAATTTTTTCACATACAAATAGACAATCATAATGAACAATCTTCTCCATGAAAACTTTCAATTTGTTTAAAAACATGATGTTCATATTATATCATAAATAAATGTTCGATAGTACATTATGTTATGATTATGTTCATGATTATGATCTTTTTCAATTGTAAAATGTTCATCTATTAAAGATGTAATTGGGTTAAATGTTATTTTTTTCATTCTTCAAAAATAAAGTGAAATTTTTTAATTAATGAAAAATGGTAAACTATTGTTGAACAAGGTGTTTTAAAAAATATATATCAAATTATTGATGTGCAATTACATAAAGACAAACATATGAATTAATTACATATTCATGGTTTATATAACTTGTCTTATTGTTAAGGCCCAAATCAATTATATGTGATCTTTTGAAGAATTCAAAATGAGTGAAATTGTATGTTTGAGTACTTTTGATATATGTATTTCCAATTTCAACACAAAGTGTACATTGTACCATGGAAATACCCCAATCTTATTTCCAATGAAGGCCCTTAAATTTTTAACACCTATCCTCTCCCCCTTGCTTAGCAAAATGTGATGTGGAACCACCTTATTCCAACTTGGCCCCTTTTGTCTTTTGTGGTGCAATTTTATTGGGTTGGCCATGAGGTTGTTGAATCAATGGTATTGGGTTTTCCTTGTTAAACCCAAATGTGACCACCCATTCTTTCACCATGTTCATTTCAATTTTGATAATTGAAATGCACTTGCCAAAATGAGTTGTGTAAGTTGAAGTAACATGGCATCCTACACTCAATGCTTAAGCTCTTTGTTCAAGATCCCATACCCAAATGACTTGGGCCTCCATCACACCTTGTGTCACCATGATGAACCTACACATCTATGCATAAACTTCCTGTAAATTTTCATGGGATTTATGTTAAAACTCCTACAAACTTTTCATTTTTTGGTCAAGGCATGTGTGGGATTGCACATGGCCTTTCACCTAGGGTTTCACATTAAATAATATACATAGATCACAAAAATGTCAACTTGAAAATGTGTATCGGGTTGTAACCAAATGGCACACACCTTGGCAACCCCTACCCCTTGAAATCAAATAAAAACCCAATTAACATATTAATATGCACATGCATAACCCAACAAACACAAGTGGAAATGCAAAAATTTGCATTTTTGTGATTTTCGCACATGAATCACCACATGCATTCAAATAAAAGTCCACCTTGTTCATTGATGGTGTGGCACTCCACCACTTGTCAATGATAAAAATGCATGTTTACCAACGCAAAAGGTTGGTATTGAAAAACCTAGCAAAATTAATTTTTCGCGCACAACCTTTTTACACTCTTAAACAAGCTTCTATAATTTTTTGTTTCCAAATGGCTTAAAATCTCACACCCATGGTGTTTTTCCCCATGAATTCATTAGTGCACAAGATTCAAAATTCTACCTATAATAAATGCCAATGCCATGGAGTTCATTCATTTGAATGTTCATCCATGTACCTAACTTTTAGTTTAGTTTCAGTTCACTTTTAATTAATTTTTGGTTAAGTTTTAGTTCATTTTCACTTGATTCATAATTCACTTCCAATTAATTTTTAATTCACTCCAATTATGTTTTAGTTCACTTTTAGTTAAGTCTTAGTTAAGTTCAAATTAATTCCGAATTAATTTTTAATCAACTTTGAATTAAGTCTCAATTAATTCTTAGGTAAACTTTCAGTTAAGTCCTAATTAACTTTAGTTGACTTTTAGTTGATTCCTAGTTAAATCCTAATTAACTTTTTCAATTAATTCATAGTTGATTTTTAGTTTAAAAAGTTCTTTACTCAATGCACACATAAAAATTTCCTTGGAAGGTTCTTTGAGCTAGGTCCCCAAAATAGGACCCCTCATTTCCTTAAATATATTCAACATAAATCTTAAACATGATCTTGCACCATAATCTTGTCATGTTCATGTTTACATATGTTAACATATAAAAGATTCATTTTCATGTTTGTCTTGCACATCTCGTGTTCTTGTTCGTAATTCTTGTGTTTTTGTTTTTGAGTCACATAATCTTGTCTTGTTCTTTGTTTGAAAGTTAAACTTAAACCTTTCCTTTATCCTTCATTCTTCATGTTCTTAACACTACCTTTATACAAGTGATATGTGAATTTCCAAAGAATAAATGGAAAATTAACCTCTAGCCTCCAAAATATTTTGTCTTTAAAACTTGTACACATTTGCACATGCATAGCCATTCCCTTCAAAGATTTAATGGTGCAAAAATCATGCCAAAATGACACCATAAATGACCATAGAAATTTCCCAATTTTTTTACCACATTAGGTGCCATCATGTGTCATGTTGTGTTTCACGTCATATGACATCACATCTCACATCACATGATGTCACTCCTATCACGTATCATGTTGTAACATTTTTTGGTCTCACATCAATTCATGTTGTGATATGAAGACATATCCAACCATAAGCACCAACTTGTCCAAATTTTTTGATAAAAAAATAATTTGTGTGATCACCAATTCACTATTTTCATATAGGTAAAATGAACATAACCTCTTGGTTTGGAAAAATAAAATAAAATAGAACAATATTAAGAAACATTTGAATTGGACCCCCCAAACTTCATCATCTCGAGCCTAATCCAAAACACCCAAACCTCCAAATGAACCAAACCTTTGAGGTTTAGAGAAGATGCATAATTCTTCAACGCACAATGGTGATGGTGATGAAGCTCAATTACTCCCACCATTGCTTCCTCTTCGTGAACCCCTTCATTTGTTCCTTTTATTATTGTTGTCATTGTTTGTTGTTGGGCATGTGGAGCTAACTTCAATAAGGAGAAGGAAAAAAAGTGGGAAAGAAAGAGAGAAGGAGAAAGACAAAAAGATAGAAAGGAAGAAAGAAAGAGGGAAGGGGCCCCTTATGACAAAAGCAAAGGTCTCTTCCTTAATGGTTTTCTTTTTCTTTTTCTCCTTTCCTTTGCACAACAAACTCTAGGGTCAAAGCCATGTTTAAGTTCGACTCCCACAAGAGTTTTATGCACAAATTAAACCAAAAATAAAAAACTCGTCAAATGAGTTTCTTTAACTCAAAAAAAAAAACCAAAAACAACTTCATAGTGCAACTCTTACTTGTTGCAACTCAAAAACAACAAAATTCAAACTTTTCAAAAATAACACAAATAGCACGTCAACTTGCCACACCCAACTCTTGTGTGGTGTGTTAAACAAACTAAATTTGGCTATAGCATAACACAAAATTAGACCAACCAACAAAACCAAAACAAATTCATGTCACACGATATTTCAAAACAAGACTTGCTTTATAGCACTTGTTGCAACAAATCCCATGAAAACAACTAAATTTATGGAGTTGCACAAAACTCAAGAAATCACACTTTTGGTAATTCAAATTGATCACTAATTTAAAATGAAAACAAGAATCCAAGTTCAACACATCCATTCAACAAAATGCAAAAACTAACATCATGCATAGAAACACATAAAGACTTGCATATAACAATAAAGTGTGCTAAAATATGAAATCATCAAAAGTGATTTGAAATTACACAAACTGGTATTATATCCTATTCACAAAATATCTCAAACCCCTTTCACACTTCAACCAATTTGAGTAAAAACAGTCGAAGAACTGAACTAACTCAATTTATCCCTAACTAATCAAAACATAACTAAACAATTAAACTAACATGCCTAATAGTTGTTCACTACTAACTTTATTAACACATGTTCATTACCAAGTTGTTCATTAAAACAACAAAGAACCTTGTCAAGTTGAGTCTATTGATGTGCAAAAACAAAGAGAAATGAAAAGTGCCTTCTTGCTCAATGAAATAATAAAAAGATGAGGAAAGATTGGTGGTGCACATAATAGAATGGGGTTCTAAGAGGGGGGTGGGGGTGTGACATGCAATTACATACCAGGGGAGAGAAAGTAGGGTAATGCAACCAATTTGTCTTCATGGCTTGCTTGATTGCTTGTCCTTGCACCTAGTCTTGCCACAACACCTTGTTCTTCACTTTTTTGTCCTTGCACATTGGGCATAAAAAGGGAGAGGGTAGGGAGGGGGAGAGATGGAGGAGGTGAAATTGACTTCTTCAAATGAAAAGGAAGACACAGAAAAAAGGTGGAGGAAAACAAAGAAACTAGGCACAAAAGACAAAAGATATGGCTGTAGTTCAACCTAAACCCTAACTTGGATCATGCTACAATTTTTTTTTGCATTAGTACATGTAGCCAGAAAGCATATTATTAAAAATTAAAAGCAAGAACATGTTTGTATTGTTTGCGATTCCAATATCAATATTTTGACCATTCCAAATTTCTATACATGGTTCAAGGAGGTAGCTGAAATTATAAAATGATGTTTCCCAAACATTATTTTCATGTTTAGCATGTAGCCAAATTTTGCTAAATTTTCCTATGTATTGTTGTCACTTGCTACAACACAAATTTTACCATTTTTTTTTTCGTGATCATGGTCCTCTAAACTCACCATATGTCAAGTTGCACCAGACATGGATGATAAGAATGTTCTGTCGTACTAGCTGAGGCCATTTAGCCTCAGTTCTTCCCAACATCTAACCATAAAGCATGCTCACAATAATGCAAGTATTGGAGCTGGAGTTCTGTTCACTCACTTTCAACTGACATCAGAATCATTCAAGTTCAAAACATAAGTTTCTAATCAACTACAGGTGAAATACATTTGCATTTCCAGTTGACACCAGAATGATGTAAGTTGACTAACATGTCATCTGTAGGCCTCCCTTCCGCCAAAGGTCTCTTGGGTCTGTAGTGGCTCATTGCTTCTTTTGGTGCTTGGAAGCGGTATATAGACACTCTGGCCTGTGATATTCTCAGGCAGCCTGAGTGAGGTAGTTAATTTGGCTTTTTATTCACCAAGTGAAAGTATCAGAGCTAATACTCAGTTCACACCTTTGCTGGCCTGAGGTAGATCATAGGTGACCCTCCTGAACCTTTTCCTATCCTTCAACTGCATTACTTCTCTTATATTTCATAAAAATATAAATTTAAGCTAATTCATCCTGGAATGCCCTTCCCTTGTTAGCCCCAGGTTATACGGCTCCTATCTGATGGATGCTTTCTTAACAAGAAATAGAAGCTCAAATGCTGGAGATCGCACCTGAAGGTGACAAACTGGCCTTCACCCTACTAAACCATCTGCTCCACATAAAGCACATGAATCAAAGTAGAGATTGAGATATCCTTAACCAGAAAACCAGATAGAAAATGGATAAATATCAAAAGACCATATATTGATCATCCCTAAGGTAATCCAGAGAAAAAGTCAGGCACAATCAATAGTTTTGTGATTATACATCTAGACAAAAAAGGTCATTTCCCAACTACAAATGCTTGCAGCTTGAAAGGAATTAGCATCCAGGTTTACAACTCTGTTTATTGGATTTAGATCTCATATGACAACTTCTCTCCCACAAGAAACCTGCCACTACACCAGAAAGATTGTGTAAAATAGCCTTCCCAGTTTGTATGGGACTTAGTGGGAGTATTATATTATTTGTGAAGTTCTGGTTGTTAGCAATCAGAAATATTTTAGGGTTTAAAGTTCACCTGCTTGTTGCTTTCTTTTGGTGATCAATCAGCACCACTGCAAAATGAGGCATACTATCAACAACACCATGTAATCCTTTCCAATTCTCCCCTGTTCAAAAATCAAAGGGATTGCTGGGTCAAGCAATCTCCAGGGTCATGTGCAACAAGGGCCTAACTAAACAGCCATAAGATGGAGGCATAGATGTGTGAGGAGTGGGGTCAATGCATATAAAAACCATAAAGTAAGAAATCAAGAGAACTGGATTCTGGTGAAGTTCAACCTGCTAGAATTGAGATTTTCTCTTGCGACCAGTGTACTTCGTGTCTTGAGGAACATTGGTATAACCTCGATGCCTGCGTTGTTCTTTCTTTTTCAACACCCAAGATCGGCCTTTGCCCTTCTTATCTTTTTGCTTCTTGGAAGGCCTTTTTCTCTCCAAAATATCCACCTGCAATTGCCACAATGATGCAGTGGACCTGTCATCTTCAGCTTCTTGTGTCACTATCAATAACTAATCACACTACCTGTGCAAGCTGCAAATTGGAGACAGGGTGACAAATGAGAAAACAGGCTGCCACTGAATGACAGAGGGAACATACAGTGCCAGCTTCTTCATCGGCATCACTGCTGCTCTCACTTTCACTCCCCCTATCTAACCCTTTTGCTTTTGGAAGGCTTGTGCTTGTACTTGGTGGCCCACACATCAGACACAGAAAATACTTCTTGGCCCGAGTGCTGTGATCAGGACCCACAAGATGTTTGTTACCAGCCAAAAGAAGTAATTCTGCATGTGACATTAACAAGAATTTGCTAGAACCCTGATCAAAACAGCATAAATTCTACCAAAGCATGCCAAGGAACTGAATCCACAAGTCCAAAAGAAACAATTAACCAATAATAGAGAGTACATGGAGGAGACAGTAAAGAGTAACAAGCAAAAAAGGCACAAGCAAACAACAGCCCACCTGTGGGGATAATCAACAACCAAGCCACCTGAGAAACCAGAACGCAGAGCTGCTGCAGAAATCATCTCTAGTTGAGGTGCATTCTCTGGATAGATCTGCAGCACTGCCCGTGCTCCTCGAGCCAAGCACTTATACAATGACCCAAAAAACTGCCTGAACAAGACCCCCAATACCACACCCAAAGTCCTTATCAGCATTCTAGCAGTCAAATCATTCTTAATCTGACACTGCTGAAACTTTTTTCCAGTGTTTCACCATGATCTCAAGACTGAAGAACCAATTACTGTCATTCCCAATGCATAATCATAAACAAGGGAAATCCACCAACAAGTAGACAACAAGAATGAAAGAAAGATCAACATCTACAACATGTTGACCTCCCTGTGAATGTGGCAGTAAACTATGGTCGTATGAGTAAAAGGGAGATAGCACGCAAGAGGGAGACAGTCCCTACTTGAGTCTTGTTCGAGGATGGTTACAGGATTTGTCTGCATTGCATAACCACTGTGCACACCAAGGAAACAAGAGTTTGACTTTTAGATAAGGATTAAGCACCCTCTGTTGTTAGTGACAGATCAGCAAATGTATGAGTGCAGATGCCTACAAGTCATTTGAAGTCAAAACAAATTCTGTAAGGGCCCAGGTGATTTATCATGTGGAACCCAAGGCTTGGTGGCAGATTTGTTAGTAGGGATCGCTACAAGTGAAGAACCACAGGCAGTGGAATGAAAGAAAGTAACAGCACCTGAACTGCAGAAATGCTGATGGCACCATCCATTGTACCTGGGCGTAAACCTAGTCCCTGTGCAGAGAACCAATTTGGTGCACATTCAACCATCAAATTACAGTGTCAAGAATCCTTCATACATACAATTTAAGTCAAACTGAATTATGTTTTTTAGACATAAGTGTTTAGAATCTGTTGGACCTCAGAGAAGGCCCTTTCTCCATCAACTGTAACCTAGTATTGTCAGTCTACATGACTGCCACATAAGGAACCTCCAGGAGTTAATAGCTTCTGTGAGCAACTAGATACATTTTCAAACCCCTCAGAAACAATCCATGTTAAAGGTGCGCATCTATGTTCAACAGATGAAATGCTTCACAAAGACAAACCTGGCCAATGTCACTTAACAATAAGTCACCTTCTGTTTCTCGTTCCAGTGCAATATCTGCATTTTTCCATCATGTGAGAGGCAGTAAACAAAATGAATTTAAGAAGTCTTATATTTTCAACTCGATGCTGTTGCAACTGCCACCATACTGTCAATAAGAAGCAGCTGGTTCAAGTGACAAGGTGTTACCAAGCATAGATTGCGAAATATCCAAGCCAATCCAATGATGCCCATGTTCACTCAATGTTTCTCCACTAAGCCCAGAGCCACAACCTGCATCCCAAGAAAAATACTATAGATATGAACACAGGTTCTCTCTTAATGAAAGTAGGTGACAAAGAAGGAACAATTACACTGACGATGATCCAAAACAGTGTTCCTAGGGTCGTCATAATTCCCCCTCTTTTCAAAGCCGAAAAATATGTGCAGCAACATGAATCCTAGTTTCAGACGTCATTTTCTAACCAATGTCAAGTAAAAGCCTCGGAACACCATCGTCAGGTAATGCAAGCAGTTCCAGCGCCCTTTCTGTGAGCTTGGCCTGCAGCAGAAATGACCAATCTGTTACGTCAATTCAAGCAAGGTCAATAAAGAAAAGTCGACTAACGAGAAAGACATCATGTAACTAAATATGAACGTGTAAAGACACAAAACCGCTCCCGCTTGCTCGCGCGGCTGGGGCACAAGACAAGCACAAGACAACACCCCCATTAAACCATAAACCGAAAACAGACATTTTTCTGATTGTATGCAACAGAAGCAAAGTTCGAAGCACCTGGACGTCGATTATCCGGGATGAGGTTGTGTACTTCCTCGCTTCTGTTTCATTGTAGAAAAACTCTGGCGGCGCCTGCCTCTCTGGACGCAACGACATCTTTGAGCACTTTGCGAGACTCTATTTCCTTTCTCCCCGGGTCTCGAATACTACCAGCTAAAACAAAATAAGATACTGGGATCAAAGAGAATGAGGTCTCTAGATCAAGCGTGAAACCAAACGCGCTTATTATCACGTCTTGAAACTAAACTTAGCAAGGAAAATTTTTAGGGTTTTAGTTCGTTTTAGGGTTTTACATTGGTCACTTCCCTGTTTTCCTGCCCTTTGTGAAAGAAAGGCATCGATGCTGAGCACTAAATCTTCTCTACCTTGAGCATCTGGAGTTCCTTGCATTGGCTGCATTGGCTGCAAGTCTACTATTTCCAAGTTTCTAGATTTCTTTTTGGCATTTAGGAATTTGCATATCAAGGTTATGGTCAGGATGGTCAGAAAACTCTACTGTCAGGTTCGAGTCAGAATCTCAATCTTCTATAGGGATTCCAACCTGGGAGTCACAATGGATGATGATACTTTAGATTGCCATCAAGAAGTATAGAAGGGGTCTCAGGTTTTGAGTTAGAATAAGAGTTGTGAATGTACAATGTCATTCAATGGACATTCAAGAAGTGATCTCAGACAGATGACTTGTTTTTGTTGAAATCTTGGCGTAGGAGTTGCATCTGGATGATGCTTCGTCTTTGGATTTTGGCAAGTTTTCTGTTAAGGATAATATTGAATAGAATTTGTGTTGTACCATTGAAATTCACCTACAATTTTTTCTTTGCAATGAGCACTGTGCTCCAACATGCACCTTATTCAAACCATCTCTGATATGACAAACCACCAGCCCCTGCAGTGCATGAAGTTCTGACCAGTTTTCTTTGTGTTGACATCCTGCAACCATGTGAATCCTTGGGGCTCAGAGAATGGAATGGTTTTGGCAGATTCATTGGTCAATTTGCAAATGGCATTGAACAGTCTGATCTCTTTGAATGGCAAGCAAAAGACCCTTGTTCAGTAAAAATTCCGATACCATTTGCCCTAGTCTGGTATTGAAATGGAACTGATGGGCTCATTGACTGTGATCATTAACTACATACTCATCCTTGAATTGCAACAACAAATCCAAATTAAAATTTAGTCCAAACAATTGCAGTGGAAAGTGACACAATTGCATAGGACAAGCAAGCGTTTATTGAAACTCAAAATAAGCAAGGCAAATGTTAATTGGTTCAGAAATTGCCCCTCTGAAGCTGCAGTTTATTATGAACCAGGGTAGATGCACATCAGAACAAAGCATAGCACGAGGAATATCAAAATTGCAGAAAGAGGAAGAAGACTAGAAAACATCAGGGTGGAACCGACCAGGCATAGAACTTCCTTCCTGAGCTTTGCGAAGGTGCAGTGTGAGAGAATAGTTGTTCAATTCAAGTGTCCGAGCTTGTTCCTGATACTGTGACAAAAGCTGCTTCATTTGTTGAAGCTCTTGTGTCCTCCCCTCATGCTCTAGCTGCCGCTCATGCTGTATTGCAACAGCTCTTTTCAAAATGTGATTGTCTCGGGTGAGGCTCTGAAGCTGCTCCTTCAATGCAATGTTTTCCTTCTGCTGCACTTCCACAAGTGCAGCAGACCAGGATGCTACTGTCTTCTCAAAAGATTCAAGCGTGTGGGCTGCCCTGGCTCTGGCATCATTCAAGTCTGCAGCGTTCATCATCTCCCTCACGAGGAGTTCCACCCATTCTTCACCCTCGGATTGCTGCAGCGACGCTGCTGCTTCCACATGCTGCCGATGGGAACTGGTCGAGGGGGATGGCGACTCGATACCTGCAAGACTGGAACGACGGGCAACAGCACCTGAAACATCTTGGCTAGAAGAAACGGCTCGTTCCGAGGAAGACAACCGCAGATCAGTCAAGCTCTTGATTGCAGAATCCAAATTGTTGCCACAAGACTCCAGAACTTTCTCTACGAGATTTTCTTCCATCTCAGGGAAGAGGGCATGGAGCTGCGGTATGAGCGAGCCTTCAAAGTGATGCCCGGAAGACCCCGCCTCCAGGCAGGCTTCGAAAGGACTGCCACCTGTGGTGCTGGACGGGGACGCGGCTGTCGCTGCTGTGCTGTGGAAACGGATGGCAGAACTAGCCTGAGCGAAGCGCAGGCGCTTGGCTACAGGCGGGGAGCTGTGCAAATCCTCAAACACAGACCGCTTCCCACAAACTGCGGCAGACATTGCATCCAAAAATCCCCGTTCTCTTCCTCGGTTTGTCTGCAATCCCTGCCCCCTCCGTCTTCCCTTCCTCCTCGCCTGAAACCCTTACAAGATCTAAGCTTCGCCTCCGCATTCCCCCCCAAAACCACAGCATGTAAACCGCAGATCTGAACACATTCTACCCAAACAACACCCCCCTGGCGGTCCCCAAACCAGAAGATTCAACTCCATAAGAATCAGATCCTCAGCCCATAATTCCCAGCCTCAGGCAACCGCGAGCCAGAACAAACAAATCCAGAGAACAAGAGTGGATACCCACCTTTCACAACTCTGAGAATCTGGAGCCGTCCGAAGCCGAAGACAGCCGAGAGAACGTCCTCAACAGTTATTTCAGAGCAATCTCTTCAGAGAGACGTAGGTCATGGAGGTTTTTGACGGTCCGAAACGTGTTAGGAGACGCGATAGCGAGATGGAAAATGTATGTTAAAACCAAGTTTATAAGCCTGGGGGAGATGGCGAAGAAGCTTATCCCTTCACCGCATCTAGGGTTTGAACGATATGCGGATGCCCATACGCATACCCTGCAATGCCTGTATGCGTCAAACTTCTCTTCTTTTTTGGATCTTTCAGACCCGACCAATAAGGCCAATTCACATTGGCTCTGGAACACCTTATGTGGCATAAACAAAAGAAGAAGCTGCCAATGTGGCATGGCCAATTGAGGAAGTAAGAATGTAGAGTAAAAGCCAATCATGCAACGAGCCACGCAGGGGCCGAGGGCCCCCTCGTTGGAGGGAGGAGGCATTAGACAGTATGAAACAGACATCGATTAGTGCAAATTGCAGGAATATCATGTTTTAGGTGCTGTGATAAGTGGGTTGATTTTGGTATCCCAAAATGAAAACATACAAAAAGGAAACAACTCACCAAAATTTACCATGCAAACATTTGGTGTGCATTGCTGAAAGAGTGGGACCAATATGATTAACAAATTGTACATAGTTTTTTTGCCATGGAAGCTTGGAGCTCCGTGTCACCATTGCTATGAGTTCCAAGCTCACCCATGTTTTTAGTTTTTATTTTTTTGGGATTTAAAAAAATTTATCCATGAGAAATCCTTCTTATCCATAATTGAAATATTCCATATAGTTAGAATATTTTATCCATTCAAGGTTTTTTTTTCTTTTTTTTTTTTTCATTTTCATCCAAATGGTCAATTTGTCATTCATCATGTGAATGAGAAATTTTCATCCATCCTTAAACTTTAAAAGCTTGTAGCTTCCACATATGGTGTTACATTGGAGTATTCTTTGCACCAACACATATAAATGTGCAAATGTGTAAATTTTTTGAAAACTACAATTTGGGGAATCAAGAAACTATTTTTAAATTTTGGGGCTTTGTTTCACATTAAATCTCATAAATTAACATCTTCATCATACTTATTTGGAATGGAATACCATTTGCAACATTGAATTCTGGGAAAAAAATCTATGCATGTGGAATGCTCCAACCTAATTTGGAGACAAAAGTTTTTGGAATAATTTTCTAACAATCCATGTGATTATGTGTGAGAGTAGTCAACAACCTCATTTTGAATTTTTTATTTTGTTTTTGCAAAGTAAACACACATTCCCATTATCAAAATGTGATGGAATGCCACACCATTAATAAATGGGGAAACTTTTGAATTCATGTTGTGATTTTTGTGTGAGAATCGTAAAAGTGGGGATTTGTGTTGCATGATTTGTGCATTTTCATTTATGTTTGTTGAGTGCACATGTTTCATGTCATTGTGTTGATTGGGCTATCAGTTCATTTTTAGGAGGTTTCGTGAGTTGTGAGCCATGAACCACCAATTTAATAGGTGAACATAAGTTCATATGTTGATTTATCATAAATTCATACATATTACATAATGGGAAACCCCAAGGTGAAAAGTTATGTGCCTTCCTTCACATGTCTTTATTATCATAATGAACCTTGGAGTTGTGACCGGTGTGGTTAATGGTTGAGCATAGAACAAGACTACCACCTAATTCTAACCACTATGTAGGTCCTATTTGACCCTTGTTTTGCCCAAACATAATGATTAATGTTTAGTTGAAGATAGGTTGTATCAAATTGGCATTATTGCAAATGTGTTGGGTTTGATCACCAATCATCCCATGTTGTGTTTGTAATGATGAAATTAGGTTGATAACCAATATACCATTTTTGTTGTGTTCACAGTGTGCCCAAGTTATGTTGGCCTTGCGAAATGTTTTTGTTGGTGCAAGTGCCCTAGCCATATAAATGCAACATCTCTAGGTTTATGTTACAAAGATCATGGTTTAAAAGGTACATTAAGTTGTAATAGGTTTAACATCCGTTTAGGTTCAAGAAAAGCTCATAGGTCCAACATCTTAGTTCACTAAAAGAAAAATTGTTTTTTGCAACTTGTTTTATGCAACTTCACATGTCATGTGCAATTAAAAAAATGTCGCATGCAAAATTGTTTTTTAGTTGCATGCAACATGTGTAATTACATAAAACAAGCTACAAAATATAATTTTTCTACTAGTGGTTTAGGGGTAATGTTCATCACAAAAATAACCCAAGATTCCAAAATAAGGGATACTTTGAAAGGTACCAATGGTTTTACCAAGTGTGGGGTGTGATTGAAACCTCCCACACCACCATCATCTTCATCTAGGGGGGAGTCCTCATATTCAAATAGAAGTTCACATCTAAGGTTTGTCACCACACCGTTATTGTGGGACATGGAAAACATATATGGAACCACCAAGGGGCCCTATCAATATTTGGGGGCAGTTAGCAACATCGAACTAAATGATTTTATCCAAGAGTTTGATAATTGGTGTGATATGTAGCAAAAGTAGAATTCACAACTTTTTACACCCTTCATGGCATGGAAGAAATTGTTCCAACATTTGGAGGGACTGCCCATGGATGATTACTATGAATTCAAATGTGCCCATGAGCTTGAGCTTGAAGAACAACAACTATATTAGTCCCCCAATTATGTTTCCATCACTAAGGAACTTTGGTTCCAATTAGTGGGCCATAGCTTTTAATAGTAATGCAACAAATGGAAGGTAAAAATTTCAACATAAGCCCCGTCAGAGCTTATAAAAAGCCTATGTAAAAATACATAAGTTGATTTTGGTGATGTACAAGGCATGACAAAGGTTCAATTTGTTTAATTATGGTATGAAATTCTGGACAAAAAGTTAAAGGGACAAACGTGGGATGCCCATGCTACTTTAATCCACACAACCCACATTGGCTAATGTGTTCCAACTATTGAAATGCAAGATGAACATGGTGGGAAAATGGGTGATCACCCTTAAGTTTAATAAGGAAAACCCAATGACCTCCTTGGTAGCTTTGACCTAATTAACTGTGGTCAACCTACCAAGGCTACACCACAAAAGGGCAATTGGCCCAAACATGAACCTGATGGCGATTCCTCATCATATTGGGTGGAACAAAGGGGAAAAGACAAATGTTGGATGAAGAAAGGGAAATTCCAATTGTTATAGGTAACCTTACCCCCATTGCTTTTGTTGTTCATGAAGAGGTTATTATGTTTGTGAATGAAAGCTTATGATCTCTACATGTTTTTGTACTTAATATGAAGGCTACTAAATACCAAACTATCGATTCTCCTACTAGGAAAAAACTTGCCACATAATGGGAAGTTAAATAAAAACAAAAAGACACTAGGTGGTAAACTTATCCTTAGGTGGTACCACTAGGAACATCACACCCGAAATTTTTGTGACCCATCCAACTTCAGCACAACATAAGACTCACATAAAAAAAAAATCATTCCAAATTATTTATCAAAAGGTTACCCAACTCATGTAGAATTCAAAACTATAATTAAATTTACATAAAAATGTATTTTGGTGTGGAAAATGAATGCATAAGGAAAAAGTTTTTAAAATGTCACACAAAGGATTTTTTTAATATTAGGAATAGAAAAGGAATCTATTTTTTGGGAATTTTTCTTAGATGTTAATTTTTGAGAATATTTCAAATGTCAACCTACTTAATGTCTTTTATAAATAATTGATTGAATCAATTTTGATTTAATTATGAATTTTTGAAATCAAAATTGTGAAGCCCCAAAGGGGCATTGATGTCAAGAACACAAATGATAACTATTTTCACCTTTTTTTTAATCATTAGTTTGGATCATTCCTTTGTGCATGTACTAAATAAACAAGAAAATATATCTATTGTGTAAGTGTAAGGACATTTAAAAGAAAAAAGTTAGGAATTGGGTTAGGAATGGTTTAAAAGTCAAAATGTTAATGCATATTATACATTTTTGGGTGTTCATTATTTTTCATGAATGTGTCCATAGGTGGGGAACACATAACCCACCTAGTTCAATCAAATAAACTAATGTTTAAGTAGATGGAATTTTATTTTTTAAATTGGGTCCAACTTTTTTGTGATTTTGGTAAAATGGTTCGTAGTGGTACCACCCAAGGAAAAGTTTGCCATAAGTAACTTAAATTACTTCCAAGATAATACCTTTTCCCACTATTAGACAACAAGCAACCAAGGTACCATCACCTTTAGGGATAACAACAATCAACAAGAAGATGCAACTTAAGAAACAAACATGTTCCCTTTTCAAATCACCAACTAAAGGTATTTTTCCCCCAACTAAAAGTAGGCACACATAAACACCACCAATGAAGTCCCCCATTCTTGTTGGAACAAATATTTTCAATGTGAATAGCAATTCAGATGACAAGCACCCCCCTATGATTAGGATGGTAGGACCTCAAGGTTACCATCCCCCTCCCCCGCCATGGAAGGATTGGTTCGCCCCATTAGACAACCACCACAAACAGTAAGATCTACCCAAATTGACCCCAATGATATTCAGTTTGAGGATTTTCCAAAGGAAGCAAAGATGGAAGTACAATCAACTTGGGAAGGGTCTACTATGGCACAACAAGATGAGATGGACTAAGGGCTTAATGTGGCGCCACATGCAAGAAGAAAAGAAAAAGAACTCGATTTCACCAAACAAGTTGTGTGAAATGATGGAAGGGTGTGTAGGATAATGTAGGCTGAGGACACTACCCTCGTTGCCATACTTGAAGAACAAATGGAAGAGGCACCGCTATTATAGTAATTTACTACTTCCTTTGCCCATCTTACTAGGAATGGATTAACCTAATCCTTTAGGGAGATGGTGGTTAGCCAATAGAAGGTAACCCCTCCTAGGCTCACCCAAAGCTAACAAACAATGAAAGTAGATGAGGGATTTACAACTACAAGGAAAATCAAAAGCAAATGAAGTAAAAGGTACAAAAACATTCCCCTACCCCTTCCCAACAATCTATCCATACTAAATTATTGGGTGAGGATGAACACCCTATTATCAATAGGCAATTAATGTCGGTTTTTAAATCAGGCAATAGTAGGAAAAGGTCTGTAACAATAACAAAGGCAATTTTTGACCTTAAAACCTCAATGAAGGTCGTTGAGGAGGGGGCAATAAGGTTGGAGGCGATAATGGAACAACTGGAGGCGTTGGATAAGGAAAAAACATGTGCCATTAAAAGGTAACAATAGGTTGAAAGGGTTGTTTAGCTACATTTGGTGAAAGTAGTTGACCTAGAAAAATGCCTCAATGAAAAAAGGGAAAGAAATGAAAAACTCACTCATCGACTACATCAAACAAGTGATTCAATCATGTTATTGGAACATAAGCACCAAGAGGTAGCATTACCTACAAATTCAAGTGGACAAATTGATGACTAACGATAAGAACCTTCAAAAGGTAATTAACGTCTAGTTGAGGGGGGGCTTAAGGGAAATTATAAAATAACCACCCTAGAAGAATATTTAAAAATGGAAAGGGTAAATAAGGAAGGGCTCCTAGATAGGTTGAGTGAATTGAATGATGAAGTTTTTACCCTCATGCACCAATAGGGTAAAGTAGGACCACAAGGAAGATGTCATGTTTGCATTTGTCACAATAACTAATAGCCAACCTATAGGTTGAACCGAAGTTGCTTACAAGGGTGGTAGTGCCAAAACTACAAGACTAATTGTTTAAATGGAAATGTTGGCCTAGAACTAGAAGACTAGAAAAAAGGAGGCTAGGTGGAATGAGCTCAAGGGGGAGCTAAACGCCATTCTGGATGTTCCCTTCCCTACACTAGTGGATGAAACAACCTACCATCAATAGTTGGTTGCCTACAAAACAACTTTCCCAAACTTCAAAGTAGACACTATACGACCCAACACTTTTAGCAACTATAATAATAATAATATATAAGGTACTCCATAGCATGAATCTACTTTCCAAACACTAAGGGCAATTTTAGGTCTCAACAAAAACTACACGACTTTTAAAAATAAGGCTATTATCTCCCCTTCGAAGATAGTAGGCAATAACACATCTTCAAAATCTTAACCCACATAGTGAGGATTACAAGAACGTAATCCAAAGTAGACAAAGGATAATGTTAAAGGTAAAAATCCCCAGACTAATTAATACCATGGGACATCCTAGTAATTAGTTAGTTATTAGTGGTAGACTTAGTATCCTTTACCTAAAGGATGAAACTAATGGGATTAATTAGTTCATGTAGATGAATGGTTGGTTGTAATCCATTAATCACCTAAGGGATTTCTATGAAAGATTAGTATAAGGACTTATTTTCATGGGAGTAATATAGGCCTTGTGTGGTTTAGAAGAAAGAAGATTAAATGGGGATAAAAAGAAAACTTGAGGCTCATTTTATTATATTCTAATTGAAATTTTTTGGTATATGATGACTCTCTTATGAAAAAAGGTGTGTGTAACATCAAGGAAAGGAAGAAAGTAAGGAGTTAAGTTGTATTTGATTATTACAATGGAAAATGGTTGAAATAATAACATATTGTTTTGTTGGTGTTTTCTTTTACTTGGAATATGTTAAATAATGGGGAAAGATAGTACTTTTGAAGTTTGCATAATCTTTTGTTATATCTATAGTTTCCATTTCTTTTACAAGAGGAATAGAAATGTATTATTTGTTTTAGTCTCTGCATTAGAAAGCATCCTACTACCACATGACGGTAACTGCCAATAAACGGTAATAGAAATGTGATAGACTTGAAATTGAAGTTTATAAGATAAAAGAAACAACTACAAGTGGTAAGCAATAGCCACAAAGGGTCTACAAAAGGGTTGCAGATAGTTGGAAATAATTACAAAAGGTATTCGAGCAATGCATGTAGTAGGAGACTGTCATAAAAGGTTTATAAACATTATAAATAGGAGATAGTATATGTTGGAAGCTTCTAGACCCACTAAACTAGATTATCTATACTTGAAGGTATTCTAGAAAGTTTGGAAAGTAACTACCTTCCACCCCGTCCCCCCCCCCCCCCACCCTTATTCTTCTTCTTATTAACTAAACTCCCACCACCA
>Ga0116227_10003219_pt1 | contig 36562 bp, 29 predicted proteins | sample S1TSphgellanicum_FD_89693 | JGI IMG/M metagenome (GOLD analysis project Ga0116227, IMG submission 89693) | Host-associated microbial communities from peat moss isolated from Minnesota, USA - S1T2_Fb - Sphagnum magellanicum MG | ecosystem: Host-associated > Plants > Peat moss > Unclassified...
TCAGTACAGATGCCCCACACATCGTGGGCATATAGATTCAGATTTGATTTGCTAGTAGTAGATTGTTTTATGAAGAAGTCCTTGCTAGGCCTTCCACTATCATCAAGTTCAATTGTGTAAATCACTCTGTGTTTTGAATGAATACAAGAGGAAACTGGAGCATTCTCATCATCAGCCTTTGATTGCTGCTTCTTTCTTCTTGAATCAACACACTTGGACAGATGCACGTCAAGATCATCAGCAGCAACTGTTTTTGATCACTGATACTTGCTTACTGGATCAACAGTAGTAGTGCTACGGAGAGCGAATGTCCCAAGATCATCAGCAGCAACTGTTTTTGATCACTGATACTTGCTTACTGGATCAACAGTAGTAGTGTTACGGAGAGTGAATGTCCCAAGATCATCAGCAGCATCAGAATGGCAACGATTTTGTTCTTCTTCTTGACGTCGTTGCTTGGTGTAGGATAACTTCCGCGCTTTTCTTTTGCTGCGCTACTGCTGAGCTTTGTCCCTCACTGCTTTGTTTATTTACGGTCAAGGTCCTGGTTAGAACGGAGAAAGAGAAGAACATTGAGGGTGCTTGGATGCAACCCGCTGTGCTTGTTGCTACGAATATTGCCAGCACTTGAGAAAGTGCATTCCGACATGGAACTAGATGCGGGGATGCACAAAATGGCACGTACGGTGCGCGCGAGAATCGGAAACTTGTCCGACTTTACTCGCCACCATAGCAATAGGCCGACATCGTGTTTAACATCACCATCTTCTCGGGCTCTTTTCCGTGTATCGGGTTGGAGCAGAACCTCCTTGTCACTCTTGGAGGCCTTGAACATGTGATATTCTGCCAACTCTTGATCAATGCGGGCTTCAAGCTGGGACTCCTCAGCTGGCTCAGCGTCGTCCTCTGATTCCTCGTCACTGTCGTCTCGACTCGGACCAGCATGGACAAAGACGGTGCGCGGCCTCTTGACGAGGTTCTTCTTGAGCACTGGTGGACGCTGTCACATACCATTGGACATGGACGCCGCTGGTGGCTTAGGTGGGCTGACCTTACGCATAATGTCCTTGAGGTAAATTAGGCCTTGGTCGATCAGCTCTTGAGTGAAGCCATAATCTTTCGGACGGTTCTTCTGCAATGGATCCAGGTAGGCAGCGGCGATGTGGAGCGGCTTGAAAAAGAATTTCTCCTCAAGCTGCTTGAGAAGGCGCACCTTGATGGGTGCAATGTTTTCACTGTCGGCTGGAATGGTCATCTTCTCGCCGTTGGTGCCATTGACGGTGATGGGTTCATCTCGCAGTTGAAAATGTGCCTTCAGTTTGGCCAGCCACATGCCGACGAAATGAAGAGTTGGTGTATTGAACGGCTCGAGGGACGTGCTAGCCAACTTGAAGTAGTGCAGCAATCGAATAAGTTCATCGAGCAGCTCCTCGAAGATCTTCTCAGCGTGGTCTTCCTGTTTCTTCTTTTTCAACAGCTCAGTGGATTCATCCAGCTCGGCGGACACAGACTGAAGCATGATGAGGAGACCGTCAAAGTGCGTCGCCACGTCCTGCTTCATCTTGTTCTTCAACTGCTTGTTAAGTTTCGTCTGCTTCATGTACGTGACCAGCTCCTTCGAAGCATCAATCGTGTCATACACAAACGGGGATTCGTCGTAGAAGAGGTAGACAGGAAATTGATTGACACCGTCCACTTGGCGCGTTTGCTTCCGTAGCACATAATTGATGACGATGGAAATGCGATGGCAATAACATAGGTCCAACTCAAACTGCGACGACATACCTTCCGCACCCCTATTGTTTCCCGCCGCATCCGACTTGACTACCACCTGCCAGTTCGCAGCTTGAACCGTCACGTTCTCCTCCTTCTAGGTTATGAACGAACAGACACTGTTAAGGAAGTCGCGATGAATTGATGTCGCGGTGTGACTCGTGCCTTCGCTGAACTCATCACAAGACACGACGCGGGTGTGCACGATAAAATTGATGTCGATTAGGTGAATGGTGTCAGCGCTGTATGCCATCTGCGTGGGATCGTCCGTCCAAATGTTTGTGGAAAATGAGGCACGCACATTGTCTTGAAAGTGGTTGTGCGCGATGCCCTGGAGCTTGACGATGCCCTTTTCAGAACGGTCCATGGTCCTGCGCTTGATTGTCTGTCGGGACTGCAACAAGTCATCGGCAAGAAGCGGTGTTTTGCTTGCAAAGCCGATGTCCAGGGCTGTCTGGATGACATCATGGAATCCCGGGCCTTCCACCACCGCAAACGGGCAAATGTCATACGCACACATGTTGACTAGAGAATTGGTCATGCTGACTTTGGCATGATCGGTCGGCACACCTTTCTTGGTCGCCCAAGCATGTAGGTTGCCAAAGCTAGTAGCAACAACCACACGGGAGCAGGTATGGGCGCTCATTGACGACGTACCATCACGAGAGTTGTATACGTAGATAATGAAGCAAATGGGCTTCATGCAGGCAACTACGTACATCCTCTTGGTCCTTGCCTTGCCATCCAACTCCATTGGCACATCGAAGCACACCCACTGCCCAGTGGCCTTCACGACCACCTGACCCATGTGCTCCCATAGTTTGTTGTCCGATGGCCTAGTCGAAGATGTAAAAGGAATCACCTGATATTGTGGGTTCTTGCTGCTCAAATCAGTGAATATCTTCTTCTTGGCGTCATCAAGCGACTCGAAGCACTCCATGTCCAATGTTTCAGACTCAAAACTCAAATTGAGACTTGGCACGGGTATGCACTGTGCAGTGTCCTATTCGTGTCGTACGCAGTTGTCACAGCGTCAAGTTACGTCTAGGTATGTGTTTGCTCATCCTGTTGTTCGTTTGTGCTCACTAACTCATTATTCGCATGTTCGCTTCTAGGTTCTTCCTCTGCTACCATCAACATGTAGATTCGGCTCCCAATCTTCACCATTAATTTTCTTAATCATTTTGCGAAACAGGGCGTAGTCTTTATTACCGGCCACAGGCATAGCCGGCGGCTGAGGGCGCACAGCCGCCTGCAGCCGCCCGTTGATCAAAATCCTGGCCGCAACCACAGCTGATTTGTGGCTGCGGGCGGCTACAGGCGGCTGTGGCTAGCGGCCAGCCGTTGGACAGCACTGTTTTGCATTGTATATGAAATGTGTTGTGGATGGTTGAAACTTTTGAACTAAGCCTTGATGTTGCACATCTTGTTGTTACAATAAGGATAACCTTCTTTTTCAATAACAAATAGTATTTGGTCAAATATCAAATGAAAGATGTCTTTCCACACTACCAACATAGAACATGTTCACAAATAATGAATATGCATGGTTATAAAAATAATTGACTATAAAATTTAGTAAATATACATAATATTTTGTAGAATTTGTGTTTTATAATATAAATATAAAAAATAATTACCATAACATATCTTTCATACATGCAATAGAAATATGCATGACTTCTAGATGGTAGTTATTTTAATATTTGAAATTAAATAAGTTATGGACTTGAAATGACATGCAAACCATTTGTTTTAGAACAAATGATGTTGAGTATATGCATTTGTTCATGTGAAAAATTTGTATTTTCCAAAGAATCACCAACATCATGTATCCAATAATTTGGTTAAACCAATTTGTGATCCAACACATGTAACATCAATATTGATATTGATTGGTAAATTTTGTGATTTCTCAAAAGGATATTTTTCCAAAAGCTTGTTGTATATTTGATTTTGCTTCTCATCATCATATAAGTTTATTTTCCCATATTTAGATATGAGGTTTTGCAAACAATTAAAAGTCTTCACAATACCACAAACAAAACATTCATGATAATATGATCTTGCTAGATTTGTGGGAGATATCAATTTGCATTTTTAAAAAAACAACATTGTTTAATAATATGTTGAAAAGATATGGTTCAACATGTTTTCCAAGATTGAAGTTTGTGAATTGCACTATATAAGAAAAATCCTAATTTGTCTCTACCCAAACATGTCTTCTTCTTCAATTTTCGTTGTTGTGGAGAAAATTGTTCCCAATATTTTGTAAATGTGTATTGGGCCATGTTAGAAGGTTGCACACAATATATATCAATGGGATGAAATCTAAGTATCTTGGATTTAATCACCATTTTTGTATGCAAGTTTGGCGGTTTTGAATCAACATATTTTACACCAACACTTTTTAATATGATCAGGATTTGTAAACATGAGAAGGCCGCTTTAGCTAGAGATATAGGTTTGGCTATTATTGTTGTTGGAATCAATTGAAGTTGCAAAGGGGTTGCATCAACCAATCCCAAAAATTTTGCAATAATGTTATCCAATTTAATAATGCCTTGTGGTTCACATTTCATAGCATATTTCAAAAGATAATATGACCCATATGAAGATGTGATTTGTTGAATGTTCATGTGTGCACCCCATAATATCAATGTAGTATAATGGTAAGGCACCACATTTCGATTTTCATAATGTGGATGATAGTATTGCCACTTGGTCCATAAGTAGTTCAAACAAGTCAAAAACCATGTGGATGTTTCAAACAATAATTAAATTTTGAATATTTTAATATCCACTAAAATGTGAATATCATGTTAACAATGGAAAATTATGTTAAATGGAAAACTTGATTATCATGGAATTGATATTAAAAATTCATATTAAAGTTCACATTTTAAAAACATTCAAAAGATTTTTGAACTTGAATAATCAAGTGTTCAAAATAAGAAGAATTCTGCAAAGATAAGATTAGGGTCTCTTTTAGTAGTAAAGGTTGTTGATTGCAAAAATATAAAGATGATGATAACTGAATAATTAACTCAAAAATCACACACTTGATTTGAATTTTTTTGACCCACCTTTGTGTGATTAAATGTTGAGCCGCATGTTGTTTGGTAAATATAGTAATGGGAAATTTGTATTTGCAAGTTCCAATGTGCTTATTTGTTTTGCATTATGAACCACATTGATGCATTTGTTTTTGTTCCATTAACTTGAACAATGTCAAATCATGTTCATTGTCTGGCAAAATGAATTTTCCATACTGTTCATTAATAGTAGCAGATACCATTGCAGCTATTTCATTTGTGATGTGATCAACATCAACGTCATTTATCCATAATATGATGTATGCATGTACAGAACCCGGGTGAAAGTACAATACAAATTTAGATAGTTTTGGATTATTGTTAGCATAAATGGAATGTACCATAAAATGAACACGTATTTAATAAAACTGAAAAACATGTTATTTCAATGAAAAATATGATTATATTATTTGACTTATGGTTGATTAGTATCATACTAAGGTTTTCCAACAAGTTATACAATATTAAACTTGTTATAAATTCGATGCAATATGTAAATGTGTTTTGATACTAAGATTTGACAAGGTTTCAAGCTCTATGTTGTTGGATTTAAGTGTCTAATAAATGATTATATCAAAATGTACTTATTTACTATTTTGTTTATGTTAAATTAATTATGTTTTCACCCACCTCGATGTTGCAGCTCCCATTGTGTTACATGATGTTTGACAATGCCAATAATGTTTTCACCACCAAGAACATAGGTTGACATGAAAGCTTGAAACCTTGTGCAAAATAATGCCACACATTCAACTGGGTAATCCTTCCAAAAAATGTGTTATTGAAAAACATAGCAAAATTTTCAATGTCTTCAATTTCTTTCCATCTCAAGTTTGATGTTTCATCAAAAGTCAAAGTGAGGAAAAAATGAGACATTCCAAAGTTCTCCACCATCACTAATAACTCTTTGAATTAGGTATGGTGCCATTGTGGCGTTAATGGAATAGAAGGTGATAACTTGAACTTCATAATATTCTTGAGAACATCAATTTCTAACCATTGAGGATGTTGGCATTGATTTTTGTACATCCCTTTCCAAACATAAATGTTTTGTAGCATTCAATAGTCGAATTGTTTATTGAACTTGGTACATCAAGAATAAGTATGGTGGATATAATGTAAAAACAAAAAATAATGTAGACATTCTCTATTTCAAATAAAGCAAAAACCACCACTTCTATCATATGCCCCGCATCCATGTGGAAATAGGAATGGGAATAATGACTTTTCAAATGACATGTTCAATGTTAAATTGGTGCACATGCCATCTTCTCCAAAGAATAACCTTTTAGTCTTGAAAGGGTTGTCATTGTTGTGTATAGTTAATTTTCCAATTTCAAAGGCATCATCATAATTGTGAGAAATTATGGGATGCATGTCAAAAAATAGTGACAAATTTTGAATGAAAAGTTCCACATCCATAATTCAAAAAGGCCTTTCACCAATACTAGTTTTTGCAAGTATTTCTTCTATAATTGAAAAAAATAAAACAGATTATCCATGAGTTTGATTTTGCTTCTCAATATTGATGATATATTTTTGTATAAATGGATTTGAAGCCAAATTTTGGTGCAAAAGATCTTTGAGGGCCAAATTAACATCTTTTGATGTAATAGTTGGTTGAAACTTGGAATTCCAATAGAGTAAAGGATTGTCAAGTAACCCAAATGGTTATGCATGAATCCATAATTTCATTGTTCAATTTTCATTGATATATCAATAAGTGAAAGAAGCTGAAGATGCAACGAATTATTAACAAGGATTTGTTTCATGCTTTCAAATACAACATATTTGATCCATTCTAGTTGTTCATAGAATTTTAAACATGCATTGCATACATACACATGCAAACCGTCATTAGTGGTTGTGTATGTAAATATAATAATGTTTGAACAACCATATGGTGTTGCACCAACAACAATTCCCAATGTATTTGGAACAACATTAAAATGTGTTCATTGAAGGTGTAATTTTGTGAATCCACAAAATTCACAACATCTCATATCTTTGATGAATGAAGATGTACATTTACTCCAATTTGAATGCAATGCTCCAATTTCAATCCATGACCTATCAAATGGTTTGAAAACATGTTGTCATTTACTTATATAATTTTGTCGTTAATGTCTTTGTTTATATTTTTATTTCATTTTTTATTTATAAAAATGACTTGGATCACATTATATATGATGACACCACCAACTACATAGTTCAAATAAATAACATGTTAGATTATAGTCCTAAAACTATTTAAAACAAGTAATAAAACAATGCAAAAGTAAAATTATTTTGCAATTGGGCATACTTATATTTTTTGAATAATCATAATCCATATGAAATAGGATTAATCATTTTTCTTGCATTAAAAATTATTTACTAAAAAAATTCATTTAATTTTTTTATCATGAAATATTACATATAACATTCATTATAAATCATTTGATTTTTTTACTAGTATTAGTTGCCACACATGCTTTAATTGCAATTATAATTATTATCCATAACACCTTTTTCCAAAAAAATAAAATTTCATCAAAGCCAAAATATATGTTTTGCATGTAATCATTCAATATGATTCCTTTCATCTCTTTTTGGTGTGATATATAATCCTTTGAAAATTATAGAATTTTGTTTATGAAGTCGATTCCAAATTCTTTACTTCACATTTGAAATTATTTAATTTTTATTTTAAACAACTCATTCAATTGTTTTATATTTTTATTGAAATATGCATATATCATGATTACTAAATTAAAATACAACATTAACATTATTTTATTAATTATCAATTCTTATTTAACTTGTGAAATTATTTGAAAATTACACTCGAATATTCTATTTTACTATTGATGTTTATGTTTCATTTGCATATTCAATTTCATAAGATTATTTTAATTTCATAAAAATATTCAATGTCGTAAGATTTTTAAAAACTTTATTTTCAAATGTCAATTGTAATTTAAATATTTTTAACCTTTATTTTTTTGGGTATATTAAAATAAATTAGTTAGTATCAATTACCACATGACATTCTTTAATCTATTACAACTATAATGATTTTCCATAACACATTTTGCCAAATACTTTCAAACTTCATCAAAGCCCAAATGTATACTTTGCATGTATTCATTCAATATAATTATTTTCATGTTTTTGTGGTATGATATTTAATGCTTTGAAAATCATAGATTGTTTTTTGGTCATTAGTTACAAATTTTTTATTTCACATTTGAAAATGTTTAAAATTCATGTCTGTAGTAAAACAATCGTTCCATTGTTTTATATTGTTATTGAGATTATGCACATTTCAAGATTATTAAACCAACATAAGAAATTAACATCATCCTATCAATGATTGGTTAACTTTTTTAAATGTGTGAAATTATCTGAAAATTACATAGCCTTATATTATGGTCATTAATTTTTCATCACTTTTCAAAAAGATAAATTCAATTATCATCTTTTATAAACCTCATTTGCAAGGTTAAAAAATACTTAAATTCATTTCGAGTTTATTACATTGAAATTATATCATATCGACTTGTTTTCATACATTATTTTTGTATTGCAAATTTTAAAACTTTTTTTTGCATTTGCAAAAGTGATTATTTATTTAAAATATCTTATGTAATAGATGATATGAATGTCATTTATTATAACTAAAAATAAATGACCATTTACCACACTTGTACAAATTAAATTCTAGGGCAGAAATTAGAGGAATTGTTTTACTATTTGGAACATCTTGGGACATTTGAATCTTGAGAACATATTTGAATTTCGTAAATACTAGGAGTACATAATATATTGGGAACTTGGTGTGAACACATAACATGGAAGAACTTCATGTGAACTTAGTGGAAAGATATATAGAACATCAAAATATAATTCTAATTGCACTTTTAATAAATGGAGACACAACATACTTCTATGTACTAAACATATATTGTTTGAGGTAATATGAACTTAGATTAGTCATTTAATGAGCATTGAATCTATCAATTTTTTTTGTTGCAACTAGAAAATTCTAATATTGTCATTTAACACAACATGTATGCCATTTGGCAATATTTTTTATTGCTAGGTATTGTTTTAATGAATATGCTTGCATTTTGATATTTCATAACATATGGATGTAGAAGACTTTGAATTGGATAACTATTTCTTTATTTATTAAATTTCAAGATGCACATATTTATACCCAACTATAGATATGTAATTGATATTTTGATGTAATTTATATTAGATTTTTTGAATATTGAAGTCATGGACTTAACCTTAAAAAATGACTTACAATATTTGTGCATATTTATATTTAAAAATATATAGTACATGTATTTGGTATATTTTCATAAATAAATATCTTTTAATTGCCAAAAGAATAGAACTCAACTTGGATTTGAACCCATAAAAAATGCATCCAATTTGCACATTGAGTGAAAAGGAGATTGGTGATACCAATCATATGAATTGCACATAGTGCATATTAGTTTCAATGTTAGATTCTAGTATTTTCAAACTTGCACATTTAATTTGAAGATATTTATATAATTTACCTATTTTTTCAATTGATTTTGTCATATTCTATTTTGATGCTTATATTTTTATTTCTATTGATTTTATGCTCAAAGTTCAAACATATGTGTTACAATTTGAAAATATATGTAAACCCTAAAAAATAACTTGTGTTATATTGAAAATGATGATGCCATAAATTGTACAATGCAAATTCCAAATACATAAATTGTGTTCATGCAATTCAATAAAGAGTGTTATAAAATTATTATTTTTCCAACAAATTATTGATAATACTTTAATACATTTGAAAATATATAATGATGATGCATATTAAGTTTCATACATGTAAATTCTTTCTTTCTATCAATTTGAATTCTCTACCATATGTATTTTGAAATTTGAGTTATTTAATTACTGAAAATTGTGATATATTTACATTATAATTTTACAGATTCTTGGATTTGGAATGCAAAATATTTTTTAAATGAAAAAAATATTAGTGTTATCGATTTCACATTTTTATTATACATGTATGAGATAATTAAAATTCATCCCAAAAGTATACACATAATTTACATCAATTTTTATTTTATTATAATGTATATTTCTTACATTCATTCCTTTTCATTCAATTTTATTGTATATATATGTTGATTTATGAAAATTTAAAATTTAATTATATAATTATTTGAAATTGTGATATATGTGCATCTTATTTTTAAAAATTCTTGGATTTGACATGTAAAACGTTTTTTAAACAACAATTTTTCCTTTTTATTATCAATTTCACATTTTTACAATACATGTCTGAAATAATCAAAATTTGTTGCAAAAATATACATATAATTTACATCAATTTTTAGTTTATTATGTTAAGGTATATAATATCTATTTCTTGCATTTATTCCTTGTCATTCAATCTTGTAGTATATATTTTTTGATTTATGAACTTTATCTCCAAAGGCTAAATATGAAGTTATTATTTTAGCTACAAATGTTAAAAATATAAATGTTCAACATAATGATGTTGCATTTTAGTATACTAATTCGATTTTTTTTCAAACCTTTTCAAAGCCAACAATGTTTGATTTCTTTTATATCAAACATATATTTTTTTGTAAAGATGACTTTCGCATGATTTTCTTTTTGGGTCTATTTTTCTTCTATCTTTCTCAAGTTTGGTGTTATGGAAAATCTGGTAGATGTTTATAAAAAAATTCAAAAATTAGTTACATTTTTACCATAAAAAAAACACAATACAGAAGGGATTTTTAATGAACATCAATGAAATTTACTCATGAAAAGGAAACCCATTCATTTGAATGTTGTGAGTCTTTTTTGCAAGGGTTCGGAGTTCTTAATAGCAACACCACAAAGAAGAAGGCAAAGGACATCTACATTAAACATCCAACAATAAGTTGTTGTGTGCTAGTTTATTTTATGGCAATGGCTCAAAAAGGATTTGCAACACCATAAAAATGTGGAAACAATTTGCAAAATTTAAGGAATAATTCTTTGGATATATGTGGTCATGTTTTACCTTCTATTTCAAATCTAGAAAAACAATTAGCTTAAGAAGCTCTTCTTGTGGAAGACAAGGCAACACCACCACTTGGTTTAAAGCAAATGCCTATTCCTACAATTGCCATTGGAGATGCGATGGGCGAGATTTTTTGGGTATGTTTCAATGCAAAAGGAAATGCAATTAAATGTGCAATCCTATGAAATCTTTGGGAGTTTAAAACAACTTCATTTGTTCTAATAGGTGTGCAATTTTGTGGAATGTTTAAAAGTTTAAGACAACTTTAAGGTGGTGTTACAGGTGGATATGCCAAGTTGAGTGTAAATAACATTATTGACATTGAAGAGGAACCCATGAAAGGGGTCCAAGTTATTTCAAACGACTTGAAGAGGAAGGGTGGTTGTCATGTTCACACTTTATGGTTTCCAAAATCTACTCTTGGATGATAGGCCTCCTCTCAAAGGGCAACTACCATTGCCAACAAAGGAAATGTAGTCAATAGTACCACCCACCAATAAGATAATCTCAAATGTGGTCCAAACATCTTCAAGAATTCACTCTATGGTTTCCAAAATTTGCTTTTGGATGATAGGCTCCTTTTCAAGGGGCAACTATTTGATGTGTGGTTGTATCTAAGTGATCATGCTTGCATAAGAATTTTGAAGATCTTATGTTTTTGAGTGATTGCCATGGCAAGGAATTTAAGGAAGCATCTAGGTGTGGTTGTAGCAATAATAATTGTAGTTATTATAGTTACCATCTACTTCAGAGATGGAGCAGTATTCCAAGATTTGCTAATGGTTCCTTCAAACTTCTTAACGACATATTGTTTGGAAATAAATAAACAAAACCTGATCATTAGTGTAAGCTGGATAAGATTGTTATCAACTTTTAGTTGATCAAAGGACTTGAATCGAATCTTGGATTTGTTCAAAAGACTGCAAGTGATTCACAAACCCACAAGATTTGATAAATGATAATGAACACACATAAAAGTAAAGCACTTGAAAACATATCTAGAAAAAATAAGAACTGAAGACAAGATAAATGGGTAGGGTTTTATCACAGTGTCACATTCCAAAAATGAGGATATATATTGTGCTCATATATAGATTCTTAAACCTCTTGGACTTCCAATATTTTTAGTAGATTCAAAACACCATAAGACATATAATTGTTTCTAGATGTAACACCCTAAAAAGTTGAAGGTTTTTTGTGAATAATATGGAACACCAAAGGGGTTTGTCTATTTAAGAATATGAAGAGAATTGGACACCTTATGGCTTTCCAATATTCATTTTTTCAACTTCTAGTTGTGTATTAAAGAATGAAATAACATGACAAATAACTAATTTAAATTTTGATTTTTGTAATTATGATTTCAAATTCCTCAAGTAGACTAAATTCTAAGCTCCAAAATTTGAGATCAAAATCTACACTTCAATTCTTTGTGTTGGCACCAAACAAAAATTAGTATCACCATAAAAAAAATAATGGTGTGTTACCACGGGCCAAGAAACACTTTTGGACAATTGTGGATGTTGAGATTTTCAAACCAAATAATCATTTCAACGCTACAAACAATTGAAAGAGCTTATAGATGGTTGGGTGCAAAAGAAAACAATATTTCTCTCAACACACGACAACTACTTGCCATGTCCAAGTATTTTACATACAAAGGCCCAACTATAAGTTTAAACCAAGTTGTTACAAAAAAATGTAATATTATTTGATTTTGATGTTAACATTAATAGATTTCCATTATAGCTCCACACACTCATGTTGACAAAGATAGTTGAATCTTTGATCAAAAAAACATGTTTCCAAATCCAAAGTGTCATGTTTCAATCTAATTTATAGTTTTTTGCAACAAAGTCCTTGCCTTTCATGGCATAATTTGATCTAACAACAAAAGTACATAAACATAGTTTGAAAATATGTCTTCATGCAAATGTCTAAAGTAGACTATAATCCATCAAACCAAGAGGTTACAATTTAGTTTCTACAAATTAAAAAAATTGAAGGACTCACTTCCCAACTAATCCCAATTTCAAAGGTTGTGCTCATTTAAACATTGATCACTTCTATACACCATTTTACATTCACACATCAGGCATAACTAGCCCTCATCTCCATGTGGAACTCTAACAATAGGTGTTTCAATTCAACAGTAGGTGTTAGGTCTGACATCCAAATCTAACATTTAAGTTGGTTATTTTGTATTCAAATATGCATAAGTACAAGGTTGATAGAATGGAAAACCATTACATTCAATAATTTGATAGTACCTTTCATACATGCTATAATAACCTTAAAAGAAAACCTACATCATACAAAAAATATTGGTATTTGAAAAGGAACAATATGATACATATGTAAATGTTGAAATCATATGTTGTGATTTTGAGACCACAAAAGAAAAAGTCTTGCCTTTGTCACATCCTCTGCATTATTCTTCACATGGGCATCAACTAACCAAATGTCCAACACCTATGGATCCAACCATTCACACACACCATTTATGTTCAAATCCTTGTTGACAGACATGTGTTCATGCCCACCACATAATGACAATTAACCCAATATAAGTTGAACATAATGAAAGCCACACATCTTTTGAGCCTACTTTGTTCAACCAAATTGTTTTCACCTAATTTTAGCATTTAGAGCATAGAGATGTATCCATATTCTAAGGGTATCAAATTCTTCACTACCTTTTAAAAACTAAAATTTTCAACATTTTCATGCCTAGTAGTTTCAGGTATTTATGATTATCCATTAACTTCATGTCATTGTGTTTCTCCTATCAACAAATATCCATCATTGGCAAATGTAGGAAGAATGGCATTGTTAGCTGTATCCTTATGCATGAATATGGCTTGAGGAAAAGGAGAACACATGGAAAACCTTGTGTTTATTTCACACAAGATGTTCTAGCTTATGACATTGTGCAAAAACTAATACCTTGCCATATAGGTGTATATTGTATTCACCTTGAAATGCAAGCACTACATTCATCCTTCTTGTTGCCTAAACATAGCAACCCACACTACAACAACATCTCATCTTTGTAATGGCTTGCTTGTCTATGAAAAGATGCCATTTACATTAATAAGCTATAAGTTAAACCACCAAGGCTACTCAACTACAAGTAATTACATGTAATTCTAACATTGTGAGAGTGTAGTACCACTTGGAAAGGAATCCATTGGAATGAAATAATGCGTGCACATCTCCATGACCATGCAACTTTGTTTAAACAATAAAGGTAATATAAGCTCCAATTGATTCTCTTAATGTTGCATCTTTAATGAGATTCTTCTAAACAAAGTTCATCCCTAATTACCTAAATGTCACAAATATTTCAACTATATATAAGATGTAGCAAAATTGTGGTGAAGTAAAAGATACCCACCAACAACTGATCCCATTTTGCTACATAACAACACTTGCAATTGAGCAGCTGCCTGGACAAGCGCATTTTCATCTTATGATTGTGCCTTGTAGACTAATGCCCCACTCGCACTACACCAACCCATCCCATACCAGATAAAAAAGAGGAACAGAATGAAAAAAAAACCAATGATACATGAAGAATGTTAAGTAGTTGCATTGAGTTTGTAACTCTAACACAATAGTGATTTCCTTAGAAAAGACAAATCAAGAGCTTGAAGTATGCCCACCTTTCACATGGAATAATTGTGTTGCACATTGCCATAACCATTAAAAATTTGATAATTTTAGGAACTTTCTCCATGACAACCTTCACTAACTCTGGATTTGCATAATCAACAACTTTACCAATACTGAATGCAACTTCCTACAATCGTGAAATCTTCACCTTTGAATATTTCAACTTCATCATCTTGATATTTGATCATAGGACTCTACAAGCCCTTTCAATTTTTGTGGAGACTCAAGAGTGGTTGCTTCAAAGCCCACCTCCAAAACCTAAAAACAAACACATTTACTAAATCTCGATACCCAAAAAGCACCAAAATGTCTTTGGAAATGTTGGGAAGATCTGTTTTTAAAATTCTTTCAAGCCCTATGAGTAGAGATTTGACATCAACCATAGCTTTGGATTCAATAGGTTTATCAGAGACCAAAAGTATCACCTATTCCACACTATCCATAATGACCTGGTATTTTAGGGGCCACAAGATCCATTGATGTTTCTATTTCACCATTTGGAGCCAATCCCTTTTGTGGCAACTGCAATTATACAAGAATGCACATCTAATCTAATTTTCCTTCAACTTCAGTGTTGTTGCATATACAAACCCCAATTCATCCCCACCAACATGTACAAGTTGAGTTTGTTGTGTCCATGCACTTGAAGCACAATTTCGTAAACACCATATTTTGGTGAATTGAATGTCAAGTGCAATTTCGGTTCCATCAAAGATTGTCACACCCTACACAAATTGAACATCCAACTTCCCACCCAACCTAAGCACGTTCCTTCCAAAGTGAACTTTTGGTTTTCCACCATGATAAGGACCACTAGGCCCTCCATGGTGAGGAACCCACTTGGAAAAGGCTAGTAGGCTTCCCCCATAATACATTGGGTTAGCTGGGTGATCCATCTGTAGTAGAATCAACATAAGTAAATCAACAACACGAAAACCTTAATTGTGTTTTTCTACATACAACTTCAATGACCTAAGGTGGACCTGAGCATCTAGCCACATCTAGGAGGCCAATAAAACATTAGTGAAGTAACTATACCATTTGACCACCACACATGGGTAGGTGAATGTGTTGAGGGTGAAATAGTGGTTGGTCAATTTGATCATAACACATCTATTTTCTTGGAAATAAGCTTGACACAAGTTATGTTATTTGCAAAATGGACAAATTCACAATGCATATCAATATTTGTTGAGTGGGTCACCATCAGTTGGTAAGATAATAAGAGGGAAAATACATGAACTAATAATACAAATGCATGGAGAAGTTGTTACATGGATAAACAAAATTAAGTAGAAACTCTATTTGGGAGGGAAAGATCTTCACCTTTGGCACTTGTATTAAGGTCCTTGAATATTTTGAAAATGGAAGTATAAAAGAGTATACAAATGGAAATATAAAAATATAAAAATTATATATATATATATATATGGAAATATTTATGAAAATGGAAGTATTTAATGAGTATTTAGTGGGCAATTGGTCTATTTCCAATGGTAGAATTAATTCTCTGTCAACTGTTGGCTGTAGGCCAAGAATTTATCTAATGTCAGCCAATAGAGAGAGTGAGTCAATTGATTTCTCTAGCTTTGAATCTGCACCCAAGAAATTAGCTCATAAGAACATACACATACATAAACCTACAATTGTGACATGCTTAGAAAACCACATCATGTAAACATAAGTGCAACCCAATATACAGCTTTCATTGAACTACTACAAATTGCACCTTAATCACCAATATTTTGAGATATTTGAAATCATCAACTTCAAAGGCCACACACACTATAATTAATTCATTGGCTTTCAAAGAATAGAACTTTTAGGTTTCATAACCTCTTGACTTCAATAATTTCATAAGGTTTCAAGTTTCATAACTGTTAATGTATTTCAAATCCAAGAGGAATATTTTGCTATGTTCACTTCACTGTTATTTGTAAAGCATGCAAACCACCTCCCAAAAAACCTTAACACCATTTTCAAACTATTATAATGCTTTCATAGTTGACATACCCATTGCTTTGTTAGACTTTAGGTGTAAAGTGCCACAATCTCCATCATATTTTGTGAGAACACCTCCAATTCAGAAAGATCATGTGTAATTTAATTGAATAATACATGAATCAAATAATGGAGTCTTGATAGTTAGTGCATGCTAGGAGCCATGGATCTCCCAAGGCAAAACATTAGGGTTTGTTAGCTTTTGTTGCATTGAAGTGGGGGCTTCTAATAACTGACCAAATGTATCCCATCTCTCAAAATTAAGGAGTTGGACTTTGAAGCCATAGAAAACTCCCTATATAAATGCATTAAACCCTTTCTTTCTAATTAACTCCCATGTTATCATAGATTTCATTACTCAAATCTGTGGCCATCTTTGTTGTCATTTTCTTAACATAGATATCAAAAGCCAATGGATAACAAATTGTTTCAACAGTAAGCTTGCCATCTTCATGGATGATTGGCCACTTTTTGTCACCTTCTTTTTCCTTTTGGATACATTACACCACCTCTTCACTTGAAAAAGAATTGACATTAATCTCTTTTGCTTCTTAATTTATTGGTACACATAAACTTGACCAATCATGGAAATGTGTGGATTCCTGGACAAGAAACATTAGAGATACTGTGAAAATAATAAAAGTTGCATGTAAGTTTCACATTTATTAGATAATGCCAAAACATCAATAGATATAATCTAAGAGTCTACAACATCCCCTTCAGACTCAATAGCCAACCAATCTAAGAGAAAGCCCACAACCATTCGTATATTATCCCTAGTTTGATACAATGATTCCAAGTTAACATGAAGGTTTCTTCCTAGTTTTCCATTGTAGGGATGGCTTCAATTTGATCTCTAGTTTTTGGAAAGCCTCCAAAGCTAAAACCCCAGTTTCTACTTCCTTTGCTGAGCAGTTGGCATCCCTAGTAGCTAGTAATGGCCGCCCATAATTGGCTTGAAACTATCCACACACCACGTTTCAATAAACCGACCTTGTAACAAACCTCGGGATCTTCAATTGGCTTCCCTAGAAAAAATTGCTACAAAACTTGAAACCAGTAGATTTTGTAAAAAGGGCGAAACTTTTTTACTAGATATCCACTTTTTAATGAGTTGATTCTAAAAGGTGATAACTATTGTGGATTGTTAGGATTATCACATGCATTCACATGTGTGCGCATATAGAAGTTTTCAAGGGGTTTTTCCATAACAATCTTTCGGTTATGATAGTCAAAAAAAATTTCAAAATCCCTCCATAAGATTATCAAGTGCTTCATAATGTGTAACACAAAGGAATTTAGTACCTAGAAAATTGCTAAGACTAAAACTGGATTTATTGCTGAAATAAGAGCCCCAAACATGATGCTCTCTTGGAATGGAAGTTTATACATAAGGAAGAATAAACCACCCAGGTACTTGCAAAAAATGTTATTGAAAAATGAGTATAAAAACCTAAGGAGGCCATTGAAACAATACTATAACATACTATAGTGTTCAAGTTCTTCGTAAAACTCTTGGAATCTTTTTTTTGAAATCTGAACAACAAAAACAAAGGTTTTGGAATGGGCATTTACACTAGGATTCTAGTGAGAATCGATGTGATAAAAGTTCCCAAGAATGCAAAGATGCAAATTGCACCAAAGTTGGAAAAGAATGGTTTCTGAGACAAAAAAAAAACTTGCAAATTGTCAAGAACATAACATCCCAAGCTAGAAATCATTAACTAAGACAAAAAATATTGTTGTTTTGAGATTTTCTCCAATAGAATAAACCCAAAAGGAAAAAAAAACTTGATTTAGTTTTGATGAAGGGAGAGAATCTCCCCACTCCCAACTCGGACTTGCGATTCTACTAAATCTTGCCCTATCACCATTTTTGTGACAATGTGTTCCACCTACAGCTCAAAAACATGGAGTTTTTAAAGGTCCAAATTTTATCCAACAAATTCAAGCCTACCAAATATTCAATACACAAGATTCTTAAAGAAAAAATCCTTGAATTTGCTAAAGATTCAAAGAACATAAAACACTCCATAGGTGTAAATTAAACAAGGAGCCAAATTGCACAATAACATGATGGTAGGAGCTTTTTAAAAAAAATTATCAAGCAAGAACTTTAAGTGACCTATAGCCGTGTGTTCATTTCCACAAAATAGAAGTCACTAGAGAGCATATCAATAATGAACTCCACCGTGCCTGCACTCTCATATCCCATTGTGTGCCTTTTTCCAAATGCCACCCTAGGCAATAACCAATATAAGAAACTTCTAGAGTCATTGGAAAACATATCAACAATGAACTCCACCGTGCATGCACTTTCATATCCCACTATGTGCCTTTTTCTAAATGCCACCCTAGGCAAGAATTAATATAAAAAAAAATTAGGTTTTAAATCGTCATTCCCATTTTGGCACTTGATTTGATTAAATATGTGCTCCAATGAGATAAAGATAAGAAAACAGTGAGGGAATTAGAAACCTTAGCTACATTGACAATTGTTTGTCCTACACATTGATGAAATTCTAACCTTATATGCAATTACACATATCCCACCACTCCCTCCATTACCGGTAGTTGGGGGAAACCAAACTATGATAAGTTTAACATAGCATTTCAATTGCCATATATATACCCATGAAAAAAAGGAAAAAAATAGTGAAATACTCACCTTGGATTGTGTAAAATTAAGGCTTGCATCCACATCTGCATGGCCACCCAAAATATCTATCATATATTTTATTTTTGCATTTAATCAAATTTGTTTAGAAACCTTAAGACATGATTGAAAAATGAAAGTGATGTGCCAAATCAAGGGGAAGACAAAACTAATGTGTTCAAACCTTGGTTTTCAACATGAGTAAGCATGGCACGAAGGGAAGAGAAAGAAGTTGGAATAGTAAATGCTAACATAACATTGTTTTTAAACTTGAGCATAGAGTAGGAAACAAAGTCTCATCAGCACCCTTTGTGAGTAGCTATAGTGCTTTTATACCACATTCCTAAATAACCACTAATATACGCTTGCATTTTGATGTGAACTCCAATGTGTCTAGAAGTTCAAATTCTAGCACCTTGCTTAACAAGTTCATTTCTACATAAGTATGGAACATCACAAAATTAGCGTGCTTGACAATCTCTGACAAAATACAAGATGAGCAACTAAATCACACACCAATATACAACCACCCCAAACAAACCCATGTTTTGTTTATGTAAAATTGGCAAGATTAAATATTAGACCCACAATAGTAGGATTACTGCAATGACAAAATTGTGGTGAAACAAAAGGTACCCACCAATAATTGATCCCATTTTGTTGCATAACAACACTTATAATTGAGTAGCTACTTGGACAAACACATCTTCATCCTGTGATTGCGCCTTATAGATTAGTGCCCCACTTGCACTACCCCAACCCATCACATACCAGATAAGAAAAGAAGAACAAAATGAAAAGAAAAGTTCCGTTAGCTTGACCTCGCCCCAAATTTGTAAAATTATTTGACATTTCAGTTGCATCTTTAACCTGACATTTATTATTACATCTGACTAAATTGGACTAGGAGATGAAACAATAATACACAATACTAAAATTATCCCATACTCACCTTAATTTTAAATAGAAAAACTCCATATTGCTAAACATCTACTTGGAGTTGCCTTGCTTTTGCAGCATGAATTGCTCACACCGGATGAATATTGTTAATAGGGGCCCTCACTGTATTTTCTTCCCCGGCTAATGGTTCTTGTTCTTGTAATGTCATTGATTCAAAACTATGAAAAATAAGTGTAAGAAGAAAAACTTGACATGATCAATCAAAGCATGTAGGTATAAGTGCTTTAGTTTGGTTGAATGTTCTAATAAATTTACATCTTTGTTGCCATTGTTTTCACCTTTGAATCTTTCAACTTTAATATCTTTATCTTTGATCAACAAATAGGATTCTGCAAGCCCTTTCAATTAGCCTCAAGAGTGGTTTCTTCAAAGCCCACCTTCAAAACCTAAAAACAAACACATTAATTAAGTTTTTCTACCTAAAAACCACCAAAAAATCTTTAGAAATGTTGAGAAGATTTTTCTTTTCAATTCTCTCAAGACTTGTGAGCAGAGATTTGATGACAACCATAGTTCTATATTCAATAGGTTTATCAAATACCAAAAGTATCACCTTTTCCACACCCTCCAAAATTTCAAGTGGTTGGCCCTGATTAAATGGAGAAGACTCATTTTTCATGCTCACAATTTTTTTTTCATCCTCCACATTTGTCACCTAATTAAGTAAGACTTGGTCAGAAAAGTTCTATAGGTCATTTGCATTGGTTGACTCTTGCATTGTTGTTAGAAAGTTGTTTTTTTTCCTGATCTTCTGTCATACTTTCCTCAAAGCTCACCTTGAGTTCATCAACAACTCTTTGGGAAGAAAATTCAATATTTGTCAGTCTTCTTTCTATTATACTTGTAGTTTCTGGCATCATTTTTTCACTTTCATGTGAAACAACAAGTTTGTCAATCGCAACTTGTGATTTCTGCAAGAAAAGAAAAGACAAAAAAACACTACACATATCGAAAGGCAAAAACTCTTTCCCCCTTTTTTTCCATCTTATTAGGTCAAGATGTCAAGACTTTCACCATTTTTCGTGCTTCAAATTGATATTAATCTGTAAGCTAAAATTCATTATGTTACTACAACATGTAACTTCCTTGTGCGAATATTTGAGTTGAAAGCTTTGTAGTGACATACCAATTTGGGCTGCTTGCAGTGCACAACTGTATTTCCTTTGTCGCTTGTTTTGGCATTTTAATCGGAACTGTTGCTACTATTGATAATGATGACCCACCATTATTCTATCTGTCATGCAATCATGGAATCAAACATCACATAAATCAACTATGAGCATTACATTGTAGATTTATAAAATCAAAGGGTTTATTCTGATCTATGTTATTTCAACCTAGTTTTTACTTCAAAAAGTTTCTATCATTTATCTAATGAACACAATAGTAGCTTTTTGAATTTGTTGCAGTCCTCTTGTAAGCCTTTGGATAGGCTGCTTGTACAACAAGCAAGTAAACTCCAAAACGCTGAAATCTCATCCTTTGTCAAAGAACTATTGTTCCTTTTCATCTCTGCATCGCGAGAAAAAATGCAAATAAATCCCACCATCTATTGTACTTATGGCAATAAAAAAAATAGACCCGAACCTTCCCTTACTATAATTACGGCAACAAGAAAAAAATGAACTCACCCCAATCACCTACTGTACTTATGACAACACCAAAAAATAAATAACTATTGAATTTTTTTTATTGTCAATGTAATTATTGATTGTCACAATAATTCAAGGGTTGTGAAAAGAAGGCAGCAAGAAATTTTTATTTATTGTGAAGGTGTGTGAAAAGAAGGCAGCAAGAATTTTTTTTTAATTGTGAAGGTGCGTGAAAAGAAGGTAGTAGCAAGAATTTATTTTTTTATTGTGAAGGTGCTTGAAATGATGCCATGTGGCACTTTGAAATTTCAGATTGCATTTTGAGCCCTCAAGCCTACCTCCACTAAATATCATAGATTAGTGGTTAAGATTTTTTGGGTCCCATGGGCTATTGCTATTTCCACTAGGCTCGCTTTAGAGCTCTCCAAGGTGAGCCTAAAGAAATATTCTAAGGCTCCGCCAACATAATGCCCAATAGTCCATGTAGCATTCCAACAAGTTTTCTCTATCCAAAGCCAAATTTTGCTTGGACCAGGCTTGAAAGTCCCTCAGTGCAAACCCAAACTGATCACCCTTTGCACTTTGGAACAGTGGAAGATTTTAGTGGTTACATGCCCAAGCCCCTAGAGAAAGATTGGATCACATTAAATGTTGTGCCATCACCAGTTGCATCAGTAGTTCCAAGCATTGACTGTCATTGAGTACAAGATGCAAGGTTTACCTTAGATGGATTTGAAGACTGGGTACAAAGGTTCTTACCATGTTTTTTCAGTTAACCTCAAGGCTACTGCATACTAGGCACAATAGTGATGGGTTGTGCATGAATGTGCCTAGTGCTTTCTACCCCGAAAGATTAGGGAACATAATCTTCTCATCCGGAAGTTCGATCATCCAAGTGATATGTGGCAACTTGATGTGCACCAGTCACCCAACATACTAGGTATGCTTTATAAAGTGACAAAATAATTCACCGAAGATGTTAGCACCACAAAGACTTGCTTATAAAACCCAGCTCAGAAAAGATGTCATACCTTTTTCAGAAGGAAAGAGGCTCTCAATCCTGCCAACTCTATTAGACTTGAGTAACAGCAAAGTATTTATTGAATTTCTGCTCCCAATTTGCAATCTATATTGGTGGTGAAAAGAATTGGGGGAAATAAAAAATCACCCAGCAACAAGAATGCCATAACTTTGTCACAACATAAAAAGCTTAGACATTTTGAATGGAGTAATCCATGATTGTCTATAGTTCCTAGCAAGGCAGAGAACCCAATATAGAATAGCGAGTATAAACATTGTGCCAGAGTGTATTTGCTTTGGTAAGCACACAGATCAGCTTGCAAGGTCAGGTGTGGTGGAGATTGTAGGGTTAAGCCCCTGAAGCTTTGCTATTTCTCAATCTCTGGATGTTGTGGATTGGAAACCATATAAGGTGTCTACTGTAACTCAGATGGCAATGTTACACATAGGTATATCATCATAGCTGGATTGAAGGTCCTCTTCTGAACCAAGTCCTATATTTCATGCACAAGGTCTAAGGTTTAGCGACTTATAGCAGATAGTACCAGTGGTCCATTCAGTTGAGCAACATTATATGTATCTTGCAACTTGATTCTGTATACTTATTCAAAATATTTGTTGCATAGACAATGCTGTCACTTAGTTTACCAACCAGATAAGGTATATTATTTACCCTAGTAAATTTTACTTGCACATAAAAACAAATATCCTCAAAATACAAAAAGTTGCATAGGGTAGGAAAAAGAAAGAAAAAACTACATAAAGTATAGTATTTACCTTGATATTTACTTGTGGGTACATCCAGGTAAATGAATTACATGCCTGACATTTGGTACCAAAATGGGGATCACCTCAGCTGGATGGTGTGATTGCAAATTTTTGTTGCATCAATTCATGTGAAATACTGGCTCATAATGCCCAGATGTATCTTGAGAAACTAGTATCTTCCTAACTGGTTTTGGTGTCCTATGCAGCACTGACACCAGTTATGTGTGGGATAGGCAGCCACCGGCTAGTTTCACATTTATTGTCCTCAGTTTGACGGTGGAGGATGTGCTTGAAATGTCAATCAAAGGTGGGGAACACCAGTTACTTAAACTTTGTAACAGGCGCTGGTAGACCCATTACAAACCAACAGAATGACAGCTTGCCATACCGGGCCCCTTCTGTACTTCAAAAATAGTTCAAATTTCTTCAGAATTATCATTTATATAATCTTGAAGGAACTGAGGGATGTTCAAATACTAAGGTTAAATATATTTCCAATTTGGCACTATAATAATAGCAACCAAATCAAGAAACATGAAAAAGAAGAAACCCAAACCGAAAGAAAAAAGACAACACAGGATTTGCCAGAATCTGAAATAGTTGTGTCTTTTTAAAAGAGAATAATCCAAAGAATATTTGACACACTGCTGGAGACTCTTTAGATTAGTCTCAAAGAATTTTAACAACCTGTTCTTGCAACAATTGAGTTCAATCTTTATCATTGACTGAGAGTACCGTAAGTAGATAATAACCATCTACACAAATGCACATCAGAATTAGGCCACCCTTGAGTTCATGTGACTGCAAACCACCAAGAACCAAGAAGCAAGAGGATAAAACTTCAGTGACACTTATGTACCTGGGAATTGAGAGTCTGGCTTATTGATCAAGAGCAGCAGATGAGAACTTCAGTTTTGCTGCAGTCTGATGGATCCATGCAGCTTCATCATGTCTGGATTTGTATGACCGATCTGAAACACATGTACAAGAAATGTGCCTAATGCCAGACAAAACTCAATCCGAATCTGACGAGTATGAGGAATGTGCATTCTGCCAAAAAAAACTCAATCAGAATCCAGATGTATCGTTCGTCAGTGAAGAGCAGGAAGGCTACAACTCACTGACCACATCTCATTACTGAAGAGCAAATGTGTTCCACATATGTGTCTATTGTCAGATTTTAGAGCAAAAAACCAGCAAGAAAGGTGTTACATGGTATCCATCAATCTTCTTTGAGAGAACATTCCTATTATGACATCTGCAAGTGGGATGCATCTTTCCTCCCAATATTGTAGCTAATCAAACCCTCAGGCCAGTCAATTCGATCAACCACAGGTCCAATGAGAAGCCTACAGTTGAGCTTCAGCGACATCTCCACCAATCACGTTACTTCCACCACGCATCCTCCTGTTGCCACATTATGTCCTTTGAGTTAGTTGAGTACTACTGTGGCTGCATGTCAGATCTTCACACTTCAAGTTGACTAATGTTTGCAGCCTCAAGGTTCCAATCTTTGAGACTTTGGAGTAACCTCCAGGATACCATTGCTAGTCATCGCCCACTACCAGCTGGGTGGAATCCTCGGCTTTACTGGAATCAGAACTCCTTGAAGATTCTTCCCCCTTGCATTCAGCCAATAGATCAAGCGTAGATCGCAACTAATCAGGATGCAGTGAACAATCGTCAATGATCCGAGGCAGCCGTACCTGCATTTTAAGGAGCTGCACAAAAGACGCCGTCGCAAAAGGTCGATCTCTGCAAACCCTAACAGAGCACCTGCTCTCTCTTCCCCGTACTCCCATCACTACAGACTACTACCACCACCACCACCAGCGCTTTCTGCAGACCCTACTCCCGGCATTGAGCTCTGTAGATTGCGCATCCTGGGGTTACTCCTTCTCGAGCGTCTGCAAGCAGCCATTTGTGCTCTTGCGAAGCTCTCACTGCACTCCAAACCTACCAATCCCTTCTAGACTCCACACTTGAATCCCTACAACACCCTGAATATTTTCCATAAACCCTAACCCTAATATGGGGTTGGTGAAGGCATGCTAAAATGAACTACCCAATTACTTTGCAACATAAATAGAGAGTGGTCTTAAGTAGGTTTCAAAGATATTATTTTAATTCAATGATTATTATGAACATTTATTTGAATTGATTTTATTTTAAAAATAAGTTTAAATAAATTCATCAAAATTCAACATGTGGTAACTTTAAAAAATAATTTGCAAGTAGAGGAAATATATTGAAATGTTTTAGTTTTCAAGTCAATGGTGTGAAAAAACTAATTTATGAAGTTTCAATTTTTCATAGTATGGTTAAATTATATTCACTTTACATTGTAAAAATTAGAAAAACACATAATATTCACTAAACCCTAAAACACATAATATTCACTAATCAATTTCATTCTTATTTACTACTCACTTTTATTATATTTTTAAAAACTTCAAATTTATATTCAAGTTATCATAAATTTTGTATTCAACTTACCATGTTTTCATAATGAAATTTTTAAAGTTTTGAATTTGGCATCCTCCCTTGTGATGGGTAAGAAAACACATTGAATACCTTGTATCAAGCCCTCATTTTCAAATTCTCTCTGAGAGGTTTTGAATTCAATGTTAAAATTAGTTTTATGAGGAGTTTATCTTTAGTTTTTCATGTGAGTTTCGAATGTGAGTTCCATGTGGGAGGCAAGGCAATTTTCAAGTGGGTTTCCAAGGAAATAGATTTTCTAGTTTTAAAATACCAAATTTGAATACTTCAAGAGCATAATCTTTTTTGAAGAAGCCAAAAAATGGCATTGAATTGTTACAAAAATTGTAAACAATTATAAATGTGTCTATGTACTGTCGATTGAATCATGATAATCAAATGCATATTTTGAAATCAAAATTAAAAATAAAAGGTAGTTCAGTACTCCAATTTTAAGTTTTGATTTGAGTTAAGAACTTTTGAAATTAACCAATTATTGTGTTAGATAATGAACCTTTTATAAAGAGTCCCCTCATTTTCTTAGTAAAAACTTGTTTATGGTCTATAAAATTTAAGCGCTTAAGAAATTATAGTTATATTCACTAATAAAGAAAAGGTGTAATTTGAAACTTCTAGTACATATAAGGAATTTTAAAAGTCCTTTTCCACATGTAAATGGGGTACAATGCACATTTGAAACTTACAATAAAAGAAAATCAACCATGAAATAACAATCATAATTTTGTATGATTTGAAAATTGATCATTTTTCATCTAAAATTAGAAGGAAACATGCAAACTTTCAAAATTGAAAATGTTTTCAATGTAGAGATAATCACACGATCGGAGTGGTATTGGGCCATGTGTAACATATTTAGCAATAAATCGCAAAAAACTTCATTCAACAATTTTTTTTTTATGGGAGCTTGATTTTCAAGCAAAAAGATTAAACCTTTAATCTTATTTTAAATTAACATCTAGCTCATTTGATTTTGTTTGAACTTTGGACTGTCAACTCCCCATTTACACTTAGAGAAATGCTAAGCGTCATAATTATTACAAAGTAGCCAGACTTCAACTCCTTCCTGTTGAATGTAAATTCTATCCCATGTTGAGTACTGAATGAGATGCCTATCACTCCAATCATGCTTAATTGCACATGCCCAAAAGTACTAGAAACCTGATGTTACAACTTTAAATTTGCAATCCTTTGATGAATTTCTCTTCAACTTATTCGACTCTACCATACTTCCAAATTGATCCACTTTGACAGCCTTTTCTACTTTTTGGTACTCATCATCTTAAGTTTGCAAATGTGTATGCATAATGACTTTTGCACAATATTTTATCCAAAATCTATGCAGAGGTTCCCGACTAGTAGGTTTGAACAACACAAAATCATTAGTTTCTAGAAATGGTGGACAACACCACATTGGGGCCTTGAAATGTAATGAATGTTTTCTCACTACAAGGTAATAGGATGGGTCATGAATTTATGCAGCAAGGAATGGATGGGTTGGATGTCATCCCCATGGATTAGCACTTAAATGTGTGAAATCATAATGTAAAAGTTCTATCAATTGTCCCATCTTTAAGAATTTGCCAAAAGTCAATGAACTTTCATGTGAACAAACAAGTTGCAATGTCTCATTGGTATCTTTCAAGCTTCGTTAGAGCTTGTTTTTTTTAAAAGCTTGGGCAACATGAGGTGAAGGTCTAGCAACTCCAACATCCCAAGTTTTATTGTATGCATGTGCTTTGAATGCATTGGAATGTGAGAAGGGCTAAAGACAATTAATGCATGTGCTCAAAAATTGTCACAAAATGTTTTTAAAAAAATTGGGTGTAGATGTCCATTTTCAAACCATTCATTTGCTTTCATCCCAAGTTGAAATCAAACAAATTGTTTTTCATCAACTTGATACGGATGCCTTCTATCTACTTTGAAATCTCTACCATCAATAAAGCATGGTATTTTGGTCAAAATTTTCAAAAATGTGAAAATTTGAAGGTTACCTAAAGTTAGTAGACTTGCACTTTCAACGGTGGGGATTTTCCATTCCTCAACCAAATTATTTTCTTAAACCAAAGAATTCAACCCTGAAATTCCTTACGGCTCCATTTAGTCAAACTTTTAAATTTTCAACATTTTACATGATTATTGGGTAGTTAATGTGGGTGTAGCTCCCTCTTCTCATTTGGGATTATTTTGATCAAATGTCAATTAAAGGTTAAGAATATCAACAAATGTTTCATTTTTAATCATTCGACACCTGTTGTTTTATAATTATAACAATCATGCAAGAATTGAATGTCGCTAAAATGCCATACACATTGAAAACAACTTCAAAACATTGGAATATTAAAACAACATCAAGTGCTTGTCAATCAAAATATGTAACCCAAAATTTTTGTTACATCTTCAATTTAATTATTATTGTGTTTCAATTGATCAACATTGCATGCCCCCTAATTTTTTGAATAAAACTTTAAATTGATTTTTTTTTAATATTAATATCTAACATTATTTATTAGTTATGGACTTTAAAAAAAGTTCAAAAATTATAACTAAAAATTTGAAGAGTCAATATTTATGCACATGAACTTGTGATATTTCAAATCATCAACAATTATGATTTGATCTTAGTGCCCCACAAGATAATCCTAAAAATAACAAATGACATTATATAAAATTGAAATTGTGGAATTAAAATGAACTTGAATTATTGAAAGTGCATGCAAAAATGTTGTAATTTGGTGGACACCTGTCATGCCAGTACATGGCCTCATACATGCCCATGAGCGCTTTTAGGGTTAATGTACGGTCTTAAATGACTGTACATTATTAGGTACTTAGGGTTTCAGTTTGTTGGCGGCAATATAAAAAGCCAAGCCCTTTTTTTCTTTCTTTAGATTTTATAAAATTCCTTTGTCAAAAAAGTTTCCTCCATAATCAGATGGGATTTCTAAATGCCCACAGCGGCCATTGCACAGCCACTGTCTACATACATTACATTTTCTTCTTTCTTTACACTTTAACTTTTTCTTTCATTCAATTCTAGAAAAACTACACTTTCTGTTGCTTTATGTTGAAAGCAGCAGATCTTTTTTGCTTGTGAGTTTTTGAGTTATTGTTGCTACTATTGGTGTTGCTATTGCCAAAGGGAGTTGGCATTGTTATAAGAAGGAACTTGTGTTATCCCAACCAACAGAGTTGAGATCCTAGAACAGGTTTCAAAGCTTTCCCTTTTTTTTTTCTTTTTCACTCTCTTTCTATTTCTTTCTCTAATTCTCTCTCTCACACAAAGAGAAGAAGAGGTGGTCTTCAAGGAAGGTCTTGAAGTTGTTGAATAAAAAATAAAAAATAAAAAATAATTTGTTTTTCCATGTTGTAGCATAGCATTGGCCAGGGCTGCAATGCGTTATCGACCATCGTAGCAACACCACGAATTACAACGCATTGCCGACCATCGTCGCAGCGCCGTGAGTTGTAGTGTGTTGTTAACCATTGTCATAGCTCCGCGAGTTGTTGGCCATCGCCACAGTATCACGAGCTGTAGAGTGTTGCCAGCCATCGCCACAATGTTGCGAGCTATCAGCCATTGCCGCAGCGTGACGTTGCCTAGAGCTATAGTGTAGCGCTATCGCCCACCATCACAATGGCAATGACTGATATTTTTTTGTCCGACATTTGTTGAACAATTCGTTCAAGTTTCGTCCGTCGAATTTCCATCCATTCAAAGACTTCCATCCAACGTTTGTCGAACTTTCGTCCTCACCTTGTCGTCATGCACCCCACCATCCTACGTCTTGACGTCATGCGCCATGCCATCTTGCCGTCTTACGTCCTACCGTTTTGCCATCCTACCTTTTCATTCGACATCTGTTTGACTTTCATTTGACTTTTGTTTGACTTTCATTGGACATTCGTTTGACCTCCATGCAACGTCTATGTGTCACGGGTCATTCCCAATAATGCACTGTATTATTCAAACTGTATGTTGTGTTAAAATTTTGTAGCTAGTGCTATGTACTATCACAAAATTTTGGGGCATGGGACAACACCGTGTCCTCGGATGATGAAATCAGTACTATTTAACCAAAGCCCAGGTATCAGCTACGAAGTAACACACAATTCTTTGAACTGATTTTTTTAAGCTCACGATCTTCACAACGATACCATCAAGTGTCTACAACACCACCATCATCCAGTATAACTCCTACTAGGAATTCAGGTTCAAGTAACACTACATCAACGGTACATCAAAGTTCATTTGGAAGGGTTCATCATTGGAGTACACCTGTTGTCGCACCTACTTTCACACCATCACCGTATATTCCGTTGCAAGTTATGACCTCAATAGTCATATACACCATGGAGGTCAGTAGTTCCTTTGGGAGAATTGAGAAGTTCAGCAGAAGGCCATGTATTATTTCTTTGAGGGAGTTCAAGCAACTTTCTCAACTATGGTTTGTGAATTGGAGCTCAAGTATGGCACTAATTACACCGAAGTGATTGCATTCAAACAATTGGCCCATTATGTGCATTATCAGGCATTGGATGTGTACGAGCAACATTCTACAAGGATTTTGGGCGTCACCCAGATTCCTAATCCAGCTTATGCCAAAGCCGTCACCACCGCCTCTTAAGTTGCATTGCAAGTTGCAATTACACATCATGGGATTGTGCCCAATAATCCAAATTCGGTACCTACCTTAATAAACCTTTCTCCTCAACAACTCATTATTGCTACCACAAACATTCCTCCCACCACTAATGTGCCAACTTTTGTTGATCCAGTGGGGGAATTTTTTCGAGTTCTTGAACTGGAATTTCTAATCAAAAGTTCTAAAAAAAATTTGTAGCTCGCCACCTTCTCTCGGCAAAAGGATGAAACCCTCAAGATGCTCTATAGGAGGCTTCTCAAACTCAAAGAGGATACCCAAAGCATCATAGACTTGGAAGCTACCCACCGGTGTCTTGTTATTTGGAAGGTACTCTAACATTCCATGTGGAAGTTTTGCAACGGGTTTTTGCAGAATTTGGAGACTCATACACTTTGTTGGATGTGTATAACATTTCCAAAAAGTTGGAATTAGCTCATGCACCCTATGAAGCCAATACTATGAGGCTTCCGTCATGTTCAAGGCCTCAGCCTACACCAACTGCGCTAATTAGATCATCACATTCTTCTTCAAAGACTAAAGCGATGCACTTGGCTACACCCATCCTACCTTCTTACAACTACTGTGGCAATCCTGCCCACAAAGTTAGTGAATGCAACATTCCTTCCAAGGATCGCTTTTGTGATTATTGTGGGAAAGAGGGACATTAGGAATTTGTTTGTTTTGCCAAGTTCCCGGAACGGAAGCAACTCCGATTACCACGACAAAATTTGCTAGCATCTTCCGCTGTCCTTCAAACAAAAGTTAAGGCACCTCAGCCTTCCACTCAGGCTTTGCCCACCAAGGGTAATTCCAACAAAAATGTTAAGAAGAAAGAGCATAATGCTAACAAGAGGGAGGTGTTTCAAGCCCATGCAATTTAAGTTCAGACTCTACAAAATGAACTTGAATCATTGAGGGCCCAAGTTGCTAATCTAAAAAACAAGTCCTCCCAACCAACTAGTCATGCCCAACCTATACAAGGTTCAGGATCACGAGAGGGACCTCCTAGATCGTTTTATGGCCTCCCACACGATGCCATGATTGGGGAGTATGTTCTTTCCACTCCACACAATTCTAGTCTCACCCCAAAATTTGCTACTTCTTTTTGCCCTTCCTATGTCGCGGCACAAGAGGCTAATGTGGCACCTAAAGTTTCTGCCACTAGGCAAGTAATTTAGATTGATGGACTCGCATTTGGTTCAAGTCCTATTACCAGGGCTAGAGCAACTCAAGCAATCATGCCACAATCTTTTCGTCTTCTCAACACAGAAGAAGAACGCACCTTGTTGGCGAGGGGGGAGGAAACTACTACACCATAAGCTGTTAGGGCATCAAATTCTTGTGTCCCAAGAGTACATGTACATTAGGAAAACACAAAATTTTCCATTAATCAGCTTATGGAATGCCAACTTCAAATGCATGAAATGGTGCAAAAGCTTATGAATACACCATTGTTCAGTTTTCAAGATTTGAAGCTAAGCACTAAGGACATAATTGTAGTATTAGAGGATACCCTGAACACTACATTAGGTCCTTTACCAATCCTTGATCCACATCCTACAGAGGTCCCATCCAACACCTTGGAAAGACATTCGATTGGTTCACGTGTTATAGATGGCATTCGTAATCTGGTCACTAGTTTTAGCATGGCTAAACTAGTGGGCTTTCCTACCTCTGATTTTACATTCACATATCAGAAGGGAATTAAGAACACCTCACTTGTGGATTTGTTATTTAGCAAAGGTGTTGTGGATAGCCATTCTCTCCACAAAGACTCTCATTCATTTCCGAAGGTGGTGCTTAGTGAAAAAACTTCCATCGCCATCGGAGTTGCCATTGTCAACACTACTAGGTCAACAATCCAAGTGGGAGGACATAAAACCAGAATGGTACTTCTTGATACGAGTGCCCAACCGGTGATTCTTGGAGTTCAATTCGCCAAGAAGATGGGCATGCTTGACTCTAAACTACGGAAATCTAAGTGGCAAATTCGCACCGCTAGTGGGAGCATAGAGGAAGTACTTGGGGAAAGTTCGAATTTGATTGCACTTAACTTCAATGAAAGTACAGATCATGAATTTTACTTACAAGTTAGATGTTTAGTCACCAATGCCACCAATTATGATGTGTTCATTGGGCAAGAGGCCCTATTTCCACCTAGTTTCACAATTGACAACTAGTTCAAACATGCGTACTACCGAGTGGATTGGGAAACTAATGGCCACCACTTGGGATACATCACAAACTTGCCACCTCTTTGTATTAGTGCTTTTACAACACCTTAACAATATGTTCAACATTCAATGTTGAAACAATCATTGATATGATGTTAAGGTGACATTGTAACAACATGTCTTGAAATGGCATTGATATAATATTAAAACATTTGACATTTTATCAATATTAAATCAATGAAAAAAATGTGATCAACATTGACATAACATACATTAATAAGTCATCAAATTGATGACTATATGTTGAAGATTCAATGTTAATATGGTCATTGATACAATATGTTGAGGGCATTATAACAATACGTATTGAGTTAACATTGGGATTGTTTTGACATAATTTACATTTTTTCAACACACATTCAATGAATAAGATCTTATCAATGCTGAGACAACACAAATTGATCTTAAATACATACTTCATATTGAAGTAAAAGCTTATTGAGAAAAGTATGTATTTTACCCAAATATTGTCCTCCCAATTAAAATAGGCCACAATTTTAATTTAATTTAATTTAATATAGCAAGACCCATGTGTGGTAAAAAAAACAACATCGCACAATTTCCACATGTGAAAAGGGCATCTGTTGAGATGTCATCACCTGGTTTGCTCTTTAGAGCGTGGGATATGGCGGGATTTTGGGACGTGACAAATTTCAGGATATGGTTTGGGACCTGCCTGGATATGGCATATTTTGCAATGTTGCAGATTTGAGGACGTGATTTGGGGACCTGGATACTGAGACGAAGCGGGTGGCTGAACCCCGTGGGGTTTATTTTCTTTCTCTCTCTTTCATTCCTTCGTCCCTTTCCTTCCGCCATTGTTGTTGCGAGGCTGCTCTTATTGTATTGCTGCGCTATGGACGACAGGAATGCAACACAGAGGCGCTTAAGTACCACTCTGAGGCATTTGAAAAAGTCAGTTACTGCCATGGATGTCAAGCTTTGGCAACAACCAATGTTCGGCAAGCGCGAAGAAGTCGCCACCTAGGAGAATCCAGAGGATTTGAAACTCCTGGTGTCTCCGTCCAGGGAATTCGTATCCAAAGCCCTAGTGTCTTCAAGAAAGCAAGCGAGTACTGCAAATTTTTGAATCTCTCTCAATCTCTGTGTGTTTTTCTATATGTGGTTTCTTTTTTGTATTTTTTTGCTTCTACGTGTGCAGATATTCTTATCTGTTCTTTAATCTTCCCCGTCCAAAGGGATAGTATGGAAGTTCTACTGAATTTTTTCCCGTTTCTTGTAAAATGGATGCATTGTGCTGCTGTCGCTCGCTGAATTCTGATAATAAGAAGGCTATTTTTTTGCTTCTGGATATTCAAAAAGATTCAGTAGTAGAACTGTGAAAGGATGTGTCAAGGAAGTGTGGTAAGTTTTACTCAGGATCAAGTCTATTCTGGTTTGCTGTAGTTCTTTTTGATAACTAGCGACTACAGGGAATGTGGATCGAGCGGGTAGGGAGAACATCCACCTAATAGTTTTCTGTCATAAAAGGGCTCCATTTGCCTCGTCCAAAAAGTAAAGAAGAAAATGAGTTTTAGAGCTTTCTTTCTGTTCAAAACAATGTAGGCCGAAAGGTTCATTTTTCAAAATCAAGCTCCTTCTTGATTGTAATTCTGTGTTTCTTTTGCGGAGATGCGGAAGGAGGCATAGACCTGTCCAGGTGGATGAAAGAATGAGTACCTGCAAAAAATTATCAAATCTTCGTGCGGCAACTCTATCCTATGATGCAATCTCATAGATCTATTTGGCATGAAGCATTTCTTGGAAGACGATGCATATTTTCGAGCCTTGTGCATAATTCTGGATATATATAATTTCTGTATTCCCCAAAACTTTCCATTGTCAATGGAGCGATCTATTGTAGCAACACGAGCGAATTCTGGTGGAGCACCTTCTTTACATGCGTGCATCTCTCGTTCTTGAAAGCCTTGGTAAAGACAATGGACTATAATAGTTGTGTGACCTGTAGGATATAGATGGGCAAATGCCTGGATTCAGAGATTTTGGTTTCTTTTTAGGGTCAAAGAGATGATACAATTCTTCTTCAGACTTGCTTGTGAGTCCAACAAGTTCTTGGATTTTGTAGATCAAGTTCTGTAAGAGCATCCCCAGCCGCGCTCAGTTTGTGACCCTGCACATTAAAATTGGATGAAGAAAAATCAAACCATGCCAGTTTGGCTCCGCAAAATGTTCTTGGCCCAACATTTTTGCACAGTTTACTGAGGCTGGTAAAAGGCACAGCAATACCTTAACACCTACCAGAGAAGTGTGCAACAAATATGATCTGATTGTTGCTCCCTGTTTTTGTTTGGCAAATCATAATGATTGGTTCAGCTTGGTTTTTTATTAGTAGTCTCCACCTATTTGCAGTCCCAGTTTTCATTTAATGGGGGTGCTTGAAGAAAGTAAATAACTAAAATTGAATATGATAAATATATTTTCAGGGTCACATACTGAGACCCTGCAAAAATATTTCTCAACTCTACATGAACTTAAAGCTGGGAATGTTGTTTGTTTTCCTTTTGTTTTTTATGAAGGATGTTTGATCTTCTTTACTGATGTGTTTGTTGTTGTTGTGTTTTTATGAGTAGGGAATGGCATGAGGAAGCTTTATGGCAATGTGCTGTCATGTGGCTATGAGGATGTGCATGTGATGTGGTCCATGCTCCATCATCATCAAGCGTACCCTCTGGATTCATCACCAAAGGGAGGAGAGAGAAGCCTTTCCAAGAATTATGCACTTGCATAGGGAAGCAGTCTGGCATCTACCTTCAACACTTGAAAGTGGAGAACTTGCCAGCCATCAAACCTCATACTGTCAGGTTACTGGAAAATCTCTATTTTAAGTAATTTATGACACACATGCTCCATGTACAGACCTAGACTTTGATTGTATATATTTGATCCTTTACTGGGGGATCTCTGCCTGTGTTTTTTAGCTAAGGTGATTTGCTGATCAATGAGCTTTTTCCATTAGGAGACTTATGCAGGTTGCTGCAATCCAGCACTCTACATGAAGTCAACCTTTGCTACAAAACTGAAATTCGAGGATGCAATTGGTGGTATGATTTTTATTATTCTCTATCTATCTTGGATAGCAGTTGCTTCCTTTTTTTATGTCACAAACAGATGGTGCTAAAAGCTAGTGGGTTTATTGAGAGCCCAGGGGTTTATCCTCTGCTGAACTTATGATGTGAACTTATGGTGTTTTCACTTATGAAATGTAAGCTGCCCTCACTTTTTAGGTGGTAACATTACGTCTTTTAAAGTGCTGTCAGAATATGTTATAAGAATTCTGACAAGTCATTATGAAGAGGCTGACTTATCCATTCCCTCATTACTACTATGTTGTTGCAACATTGCATCCCCTACGTTTAACAATGCACATGCAATGCAAATATGATGTTGAAAAAAAATGAGTACAACATAAATTCAAAATATAGACAACATGAATATAATATAAAATCAAGACAATAATAGAGTTTGTAACCATATTGTAACAACATTGTATCATTTACAATTAAAAGTGCATATCCAATACAATCACAATACTAATGCAATATCATTACAATATTGACATAA
>Ga0116227_10003220_pt1 | contig 36541 bp, 31 predicted proteins | sample S1TSphgellanicum_FD_89693 | JGI IMG/M metagenome (GOLD analysis project Ga0116227, IMG submission 89693) | Host-associated microbial communities from peat moss isolated from Minnesota, USA - S1T2_Fb - Sphagnum magellanicum MG | ecosystem: Host-associated > Plants > Peat moss > Unclassified...
TCCGCCTAGCGCAAGGGTGATGCGGTTTCATCGATTGTCAGGGGGACTGGACCAGTCCGCCGCGATGGAAAAGCAGAGATGGGTCGCCGCCGGACAGGGGTTGCGAGATCATGCATCCCAACAGAGCATCGCCGTCTTCGCATCGCCTTGATCCTCTCCGAGCGCAATCTGCCCGCGCAGGAGCAGGCGGGATGACGGGCCCCGTCCTTTGCGCTTTGAGGTAACCGCCCGGGCCATCAAGGCGGTTGCCTAGGTGTTTGATCCCAGGGTTTGATGGTGCGATCCTTTCGTGGGAATGGAAGGAAGCCATATGGGATAGGTAAGTCATGGGAGCGCCACGACCACGCACGCCCTCAGAGCAGCAATACAGCGATCGCAAGCTTCGCTCGCGACGCTGAGCCGGGAGTTGGGGATCAACCCCAAGACGGTTGCAAAGTGGCGAAAGCGGGCAAAGGTGGAGGACTTGAAGACTGGGCCGAAAGCCCCTTATTCCACGACGCTCACCGACTCTGAGGAGGCGATGGTTGTCGCGTTCCGGCGCCACACGCTTCTCCCGCTGGATGACTGCCTGTACGCGTTGCAGCCGTCGATCACGCATCTGACGCGCTCAACACTGCACCGTTGCCTCCAGCGGCACGGCATATCCCGCCTACCCGACATCGATGGCGACAAGCCACGAAACCGGAACACTGCCTGGTCGCGCCAGATGCGCTTCGACATGATCAGCTAGGTACGCACCTGGCCGACTTCATGGCTGCCTACAACTTCGGCCGCCCGCTCAAGACGCTCAGCGGCCTCACACCCTACGAATACATCGTCAAAATGTGGACGGCAGAGCCAGAGCGCTTCATCGTCAATCCGATCCACCAGATGCCGGGACTCAACACCTAATTGACCGCCTCGAAAATCCGGGCGGTCGCCTGGAAATCGCCCTTCATCGGCAGGTCGATGCCATGGGCCATCCAGAAGGCACCGCTGCGCACCTCCTGCTCGGCCTTGGCGGGGGCGTCGATGGGGCGCACACGATACCGCCGCGCCGGATCTAGCCCGGCCAGCTCGATGCGCGGCAGCACGTTAAGCTCCGTGCTGGAATGCAGGAAAGCGAAGAGCACGGCTTGCCGCTTGTCGCCCGAAACATAGAGATTGGCCACACGGCCCGCCGTATCGTTCGGGCGGATCAGACGGTAGAGCGCGCCGCGCTGCACCGTCTGGCGCACCTCTTTGTAAGCCGCCACCATGCGCGCCGCATCGGCGAAATCGGCCTCGCCCCATTTGTTGAGATTGGCGCCGATGCCCAGCCCGCCCTGCATCGATGACAGGAAGCGATAATCCAGCGATGTCGTGCGATTGTTGGCCCAGCCCGGGCTGTCGGTCACCCAGGCCATCATGGTGGCGGGGGCATAGGCATGGGTGAAGCCGTCCTGAATTGTCAGCCGGTCATATGGATCGGTGTTGTCCGAAGGCCAGACCTCGTCGGTGAGCGCCATGATGCCCAGATCGACCCGGCCACCGCCACCAGAGCAACTTTCGATCTCCAGCTTTGGATGGCGCTTCCGCAACTCGCCGATGATCCAGTAGAGGTTGCGGACATAATCGACATAGAGCTTTTGCTGGTCGGCGGGGTCCACACCCGGCTGACCCGGCTCGGTCCAGTTGCGGTTGTGGTCCCATTTCAGGAACTGGATGTCGTTCTTGCTGACCAGATCATCGAGCGTGGCAAGGATATGATCGCGCACATCCTTGCGGGCCAGATTGAGCACCAGCTGGTTGCGCTGCTCGGAGCGGGGCCGGTCCTGCATGTTGATCACCCAGTCGGGATGCGCGCGATAGAGGTTGCTGTCGGGATTGACCATCTCCGGCTCGACCCAGAGGCCGAACTCCATGCCTAGACCGTGCACCTTGTCGATCAGGGGGGTGAGCCCGTTCGGGAATTTGCTGCGGTTCACGCTCCAGTCGCCAAGCCCGGCATGGTCATTGTTGCGCGCGCCGAACCAACCGTCGTCCATCACGAAACGCTCGACACCGATCTTCGCCGCCTTTTCGGCCAGCGCCATCTGGCCCTTTTCGTCGACTGCAAATTCGGTCGCTTCCCAGCTGTTGTAGAGCACCGGACGCAATTTCGGCGTTGGCGCCCCCGGCAGGATGGCGTTCATCTGGAAGCTGTGCATCAGCCGCGAGGCGCCGCCCATGCCGTGATCGGAATAGCCGGCATAGAAGACCGGCGTGTCCAGCACCTCGCCCGGTTTCAGGCGATAGGCAAAATCGAAGGGGTTAAAGCCGCCGACGATGCGGACATCGCCGATGGGATCACGGTCGATGCTGATGCGCCATGAGCCGCTCCAGCCCAAGGCACCGAACCACACCGGTCCGGTCTCCTCGGTGGAGAGGCCCTGCCGGTCGATGGCGAACCACGGGTTGGCCTGATGGCTGGTCGATCCGCGACGGCTTTCGATGACGGTGGAGCCGGGGGTGACGGGGCGCTCCTGCATCGTCCATTCCGCGGCCCAGCGCCCGGTCAGATAATGCAGCCGATAATCATTGCCGACCGGCAGCGACCAGGCGGCGGAGGCAGCCTGATCGATCCGCACCGGCGCGCGCCCGGCATTGCGGATCGTGGCCGAACGGCCGACGATGCCGGTGTTCGGGTCGATGGTGTAGTGCAAGGTCACGCGCAAGGGGCGCTTGATGTCCGCCAGTTCGACGGTGACGCCATCGCCCTCGGCATGGCCGGACACATAGTGCAGCACCACATCGCGCACACCATCGGGATAGGCCACCTTGAGCGTCGGCTCGGTGTAGAGCCCGCCGCCCCATCCGGGATATTCCTGCGCCGCGATCGAGGCCGCCGGGTCCACACTGGAAAGCTCGTGCGGTGCATGGGCGACCACATCATCGCCGGGCGCGAGTCGCGCTCCCCAATAGGCGGCTTGCAGCATGCCCTGATCGTTGACGCTGAAAACATAGGTGACGTTGCCGCCATCGAGCCGGAAGGTGCGATTTGTCGGATCATAATGGGCGGATGCATGGGCGGCGGCGGGAAGGACCGGGATGCACGCCGCCGTGCCCAGCAGCACCGCAGCAAAACCTCTGAAACGCGACACAAAATCCGCCATCACTTGCTCTCCTGATCCTGTTGTATCGGCCTTGCCTGATCTACGCAGCTGCCGTTGGGACACACACTAGCAACAAACCTGCTGGACACCAAATAATATATGTCATATTTAATCGGTGCAGCGGACGATAGAGATCCGCTTCGCAGGGGAGTCTGAAATGCGGAATCTGTCGCGTCATTGTGCCTCGATGATGTTTCTGGGCGGGGTCAGCCTGCTTGCGTTCCTGCCTGTTACCGCCGCCGCCGCCACTGCTGCCGATGCTCAGGATCGGGGCGCTTCTGCCGCCTCGGGTGTGGACCCGGCAGCCCCGACGGGCGAGATCGTCGTGACCGGTACAAGGGCCAGCCTCAATCGCGCCGTGGATCTGAAGCGCAAGTCCATCGCTGTCGTCGACTCGATCTCTGCCGAGGACATCGGCAAGTTCCCCGATCAGAATGTTGCGGAATCGCTGCAGCATGTCCCCGGCGTCTCGATCGACCGCTCGGGCGGCGAGGGCCATGCGATCACGGTGCGCGGTTTTGGCCCGCAGTTCAACACCGTGCTGCTCAACGGACGCCTGCTGGCCACCGAAAATCCCGGTCGCGAGTTCAGCTTCGACATCCTGCCCTCCGAAATCCTGAGCGCTGCCGAGGTCTATAAATCCTCCACCGCCGACCAGCAGGATGGCGGCATCGGCTCGACGGTGGTGCTGCGCACTGCGCGTCCGCTCGACCATCCCGGCTTTCATGCGACGGTCAGCGCGTCGGCAAAGTTCGACAGCACGCGCAACAAGGGCACGCCCAATGGCTCGGCGCTGATCAGCGACACCAATGCCGATCACACCTTCGGCATTCTTGCCAGCATCGATTATGAAAAACGCGACAGCCGCTTCACCGATGTCGACACCAGCGGCTGGGTGTCGCAGCCGACCGTCAACAGCGACGGCACGCCCTGGCTCTCAGCGGACCATCTCCATGGCATCACCGCAGGCGCCAACACCAATGTCTATCTGCCCCGCACGCTCAACTTCACCTCGACCCAGCAGAGCCGCGAGCGCATTGGTGGCACGCTCGCCATCGATTGGATCGTCTCCGACAAGCTGAAGCTGCAGCTTGACGGCCTTTACACCCAGCTCAAAATCAACGCCACGACCAACCAGATCGGTTGGTACACCGATCCGGGCGACATTCAGGATGCCACCGTCGATCCCAAGACGGGCACGGTTACCGGCTTCACCCGCAAGCCCGATGGCGGGCTGAAGACCGACAACATCCTGTCGACCTCGCCAACCGACACCAACACCTATCAGATCGGCCTCAACGCCAAATGGACGCCTTCGGCTCACGACACGATCGTCTTCGATGTTTCGCATTCGCGCGCGCATAACCGCGTCGATTCGATCTTCGATGTGGTGGGTGAGACCAACCCCAATGTGAGCCCCGTGTTCAGCCTCAATGCCGGCGGCTATAACAATGTGCCGACGATGACGGGGCTGGCACCGACCTACGATCCCAACCGTGCCTATCTCCATTGCTGTTCGGAGCGTGGCTCGGGCGTCACCGACGACGTCTGGCAGATTTCCGCCGATGGCAAGCATGAGTTCGACCATAGCATTCTGTCGGACATCAAATTCGGCGTGATGGGCACGCGCCGCGAGAAAACCATCCTTTCGGTGGTGACGCCCAGCCCGGCGGACTGCTATTATTGCGGTTATTACGCCAAGGCCGATCCCTCGCTGTTCACCCAGTTCAGCCCCGGCAGCATTCTGGGCGAACCGGCGGTGTCCTGGCTCACCTACAACCATGCCGCGCTCGTCCAGTATGAGGGCAGCAATGCGGCGATCACCCAGAACAGCAATCCGGCATCGCAAGCCGCCTATCGCGCCGTTTATGCCGCCGATGGCAACAGCACCGCGCCGATCTACGATCCCAAGGGTTCGGGTGCGGTGCGTGAATTCACGGGCGCGGTCTATCTGCAGGCCGACCTCAAAGGTGAGGTGGGCAGCCACACATGGAGTTCGGCGATCGGCGGGCGCTATGTCTACACCGATGAGCGCGCGACCGGCAATTCAGTCCAGATCACCAACATCAGCCAGAATCCGGGCGATCCCACCGCATCGGTTGCAACCTTCAGTCCGCCCGTACCAGTGACCGAGAACAACCATTACGGTTTCTTCCTGCCCTCCGCCACAGCGCGTTTCGACTGGAGTTCGAAGTTCGACCTGCGCGCGGCGGTCTCGCGCACCCTGACCCGCCCGACGCTCACCCAGCTGACGTTGAGCCAGAGCTTCAACTTCCGCCCGCCGAACCAGAGTTCGATCTCGGTCGGCAATCCGCAGCTCAAGCCCTATCTGGCGTGGAACTTCGACGCTGGCGTGGATTATTATTTCGGTCGCACCAGCTATGTCAGCGTGGCCGGCTTCTACAAGACGATCAGCAATTTCGTGTCCAACGGCACCTTCAACGAAACGCTGTTTGGCGAGCCCTTCCTGGTGACCCGTCCGATCAATGCCAACAAATCGAAAGTCTATGGCTTCGAGGCGACGGTGCAATATACGTTCGACAAGATATTGCCCGCGCCCTTCGACGGCCTGGGTTTCTCGGCCAACTATACCAAAGTCAACAGCTCGACGACCTTCGACCCGTCGCTCACCACGCAGGTGTTCAATGTGGAGGGCCTGTCGGACAGCGCCAATCTCATCGGCTTCTATGAAAAGGGGCCGGTCCAGCTGCGTGTCGCCTACAACTGGCGGGCGCCCTTCCTGCGCTCGACCTTCGGTGACAATGGCCAGCCCACCAATGTCGACAGCTATGGTCAGATCGATATGACCGGCAGCCTCAAATTGACCAAGAGTGTCAGCGTCTTCGTCGATGTGCTCAACGCCACCAATGCCGAGCAGCGCATCTATTCCTCCTTCAAGGATCGTTTCGCGGGTCTCTATGTCACAGGCCGGGTCATTTCCGGCGGTGTGCGCGCGACCTTCTGATCGCTACCCTGTATCCTTCTCCTCCCTGGGGCGGCCTCGATGGGCCGCCTCTTTTTCGCAGAGGCATGATGATCAGCTTCGAGCCCATGGGCAGGCTTCCGTCAAGGGAGGCGATCACCGCCGCCATTCTCGATGACGGGGCGGGGACCACATGCCGGATCAGCAACTATGGCGCGACGCTGACCTCGGTGCGCACGCCGGATCGCGATGGCGGGGTGGACGATGTCGTCGTCGGCCTCGACAGCCTGGCCGCGATGCTGGCCCCGGCGATGCAGGCCGCTCGGCCATGTTTTGGCACCACGATTGGCCGCTATGCCAACCGCATTGCGGGCGCGCGTTTCACCATCGACGGGAAGAAGCATCGGCTGATCGCGAATGAAGGCGGCAACAGCCTGCATGGCGGGCCCGATGGTTTCGACCGCCGTGTCTGGACGCTGGACATGCTGGCAGATGGGGAGGGTGTGCGGCTCACGCTCGACAGCCCGGACGGCGATCAGGGGTTTCCCGGACATGTCGCGCTCAAGGCCGATTTTCGCTTGGCCGGGCACGGCGAATTGGTGGTCCGCTACGAGGCGACGACCGACCAGCCGACGCATATCAACATCGCCCTCCATCCTTATTTCAACCTTGCCGGGCGCCGGGCGCGGCATATCGGCCCGCATCTTTTGCACATCGCCGCGAGCAGGCTGGTGGCCATCGACGCCGCCGGTCTGCCGCTTGCCGGGCCATTGCTGCCGCTCGCTGGGACCGACCTCGATCTGCGTTCACCCAGACAGATCGCCGAGGTGCTGGCTGGCCACCATCGCCAGCTTGTTGACCATGGCGGGCTGAACCACTGCTTCGTTCTCGATGAGAGCGATGGCCCGGCCCTCCGTCTGGAGGACCCCGGCAGCGGTCGCGCGCTGGAGATGAGCACCACGGCGCCCGGCATTCAGGTCTACACCGCCAATGCCTTCGATGGATCGCTGCGCGACGAGGCGTGGCTGCCCTTCAAGCGCCATCAGGCCATCGCACTGGAGGCACAGCATTGGCCGGGCAGCCCCCATCGCCCCGATTTTCCGACGACCTTGCTGCGTCCGGGCGATGTCTATGTCAGCGAAACGCGCTTTCGGTTCAGCGCGTCATGATGCTCAGCTCTCCAGCGCGGCGTGGCCGCCCGCTTCCAGCAATAGGTCGAGGGCGCCATGGATCAGCCGATACATCTCCTTTTGCGCCCGCTTCGGGTTGCGGGCGGCGATGGCGTCGGCCACGACCTTGTGGTCCACCGCGCTGGCGCGGGGCACGCCCTTATAGGCGTTGGTGCGGCGGATGCTGAAGCGCAGCGTTGCCTCGGCCAGATCGGTGAACTGGCGGAAAAAGCGGTTGTTGGAGGCTTCGAGCACAGCCACATGGAAGGCGATATCCGCCGCGAGCGCGTCATCATCGCCCGCATCTGCGGCCACCATCCGCTCGATTGCATCGCTGATCCGGCGCAGTTGCACGTCGGAGGCCTGCCGCGCGGCGAGCGCCGCCGCGCGCGGTTCGATGGCAAGCCGCACCTCGGTGAAATCGACCATCAGTTCGATGGTGAACTTGCGCTGGAGCATCCATTGCAGCACATCAGGATCAAGCAGGTTCCAATGATCCTCGGGCTGGATCGAGGTGCCCTGACGGGGCCGCGCGGCCAGCAGGCCCTTGGCGGTCAGCATCTTGACGGCCTCACGCAGGACAGGCCTGCTGGCGCCATATTGTTTGCACAGATCGGCTTCGTAAGGGAAAACGATGCCATCGAACTGGCCCGTGACGATGGCACGCCCCAGATCCTGCGTGATGGTCGTCGTAAGATTACGCCCTTCGCGCATCGTTCGTGAAAAACTCTCGTCCATCAGCCACCGTTTGCGCGCTTTTGGCCCAAGTGCAAGACAATGATCGTCGCGCCCGGATCATTGTGTGCCACGATGGGAGCGCTAGCGGCGCCTTGCAAGTGACCATCACGCGGCGGCAAGGCGTTCGATATTTTAAAACGTACTTATATGACTTATTCTTGACCCGCTTGAAAAGCTGGGCATAATGGAGCCGCATCGGATGGGCGCAAAACCGCCCCAGGGAGGATGTTCTTGTTTTCACGCCGCCATGTCCTGACCGGATCGGTTGCTCTTGGAGCGACGGCTACGCTTGGCGGCTGTGCGCGCCCCGATGGGCGGGTCCGAATCGGTTTCCTGGTCAAGCAGCCCGAAGTGCAGTGGTTTCAGGATGAATGGCGCTTCGCCAGCCGGGCCGCCCGCGACAAGGGATTCGACCTGCTGCGGATCGGCGCGGAAGATGGCGACCGGGTGCTGAGCGCCATCGACACGCTCTATGCGCGCTATGCGCTGGGCTTTATCATCTGCACGCCCGATCCCAATCTGGGCACGGCGATCCGGCTGAGGGCACAGGCCAATGGTCTCAAGGTGCTGGCGGTCGACGACCGTCTGCTCGGGCCGGATGGGCGGGCCATTGGCACCATTCCCTATCTCGGCATCTCGGCCTCGGCCATCGGCGAACTGGCGGGCAAGCTCGCCATCGAGGAGGCGCGGCGGCGCGGCTGGGCGCCGGGCGAGGTGGGCGTGCTGCGCCTCGCCTTCGACAGCCTCGACACCGGGCGAGAGCGGAGCGCCGGGGCCGTCCGCGCGGTGATCGCCGGGGGCGTGGCCGCCGCCCATGTCTACAGCGCACCGCAACGGACTGCGGATACCGAAGGGGGCTTCACCGCCGCCGATCCGGTGTTGACGCAGGGCCATGCTATCCGTCGCTGGATCATTCTGGGCATCAATGATGAAAGCGTGCTGGGCGGTGTGCGCGCAGCCGAGGGGCTCGGTCTGGGCGCCGATGCCGTGATCGGTGTCGGCATTGGCGGGTCGGGTGTCGCGGCGGCCGAATTTGCCCGACACGCGCCGACGGGCTTCCATGCCTCGGTTCTGCTCAGTCCCCGTCGCCATGGCTATGACACGGCGGCGATGATGTATGACTGGATCGCGCATGACGTGGCCCCGCCGCCCGTGACCCTGACCAGTGGCACGCCGATGGATCGCGGCAATTATCGGCGCCTGCTCGCGGAGGAGGCCGCATGAGTGCGCTGCTGACCTATGATCGCGTGGGCAAGCGCTTTCCCGGCGTTGTCGCGCTGGATGAAGTGTCCTTTGCGGTCGCCCCCGGCGAGGTGCGCGCGCTGATGGGCGAAAATGGCGCGGGCAAATCGACCTTGCTGAAGATCCTTGCGGGCGAATATCGCCCGGACAGCGGCGGCCTGGTGATCGATGGCGTGCCTTTGGCCTTCGCGAGCCCGCGCGACTCTCAGGCCGCCGGTGTGGCCATCATCCATCAGGAGCTGCATCTCGCGCCCGATCTGACGGTGACGGAAAACCTGCTGCTGGGCCGCATGCCTTCGCGTGGCGGCTTCATCGATCGCAAGGAAGCGCGGCGTCAGGCCGAGGCGATCCTCGCGCGGCTGGGCGAGGCAATCGATCCCGATGCGCGCCTGCGCAGCCTGTCGATCGGCAAGCGCCAGATGATCGAGATCGGCAAGGCTTTGGCGCGCGATGCGCGCATCATCGCCTTCGATGAGCCGACCAGCTCGCTATCAGCCACCGAGACGCGCCAATTGATGCGGATCATCGACGAGCTGCGCCGCGACCGCCGCGCGATCCTCTACGTCAGCCATCGCATGGAAGAGGTCTTCGAGATTTCCGACAGCGTGACGGTGCTGCGCGACGGGCGCCATCTCGGTGATTTTCCCGATATGGCGGCGCTTTCACAGGACCAGCTGATCACCGCCATGGCCGGGCGGACCATCGCGGACATCTATGCCTATCGCCCCAGACCGCATGGTGAGGTGGCAGTGCAGATCGACGGGCTGATCGGTCCCGGGCTGCGTCAGCCCATCGACTTACAGGTGCGGCAGGGCGAGATCCTTGGCTTTTTCGGGTTGGTCGGGGCGGGGCGCTCCGAATTGTTCAAACTGCTTTATGGCGCGGTCTCGCCCTTGGCAGGATCGGTGTCGATTGATGGCGCGGTGCTGGCGCCGGGTGACCCGCGCCGGGCGATTGCCGCCGGGCTCGGCCTGTGCCCGGAGGATCGCAAGGATGAGGCGATCATGCCGCTGGCAGGCGTCGCCGAGAACATTGCCATCGCGCGGCGGAACATTGCCAACCACGCTCTGGTCGATGATCGCTCGGAGGGGCGTCAGGCCGCGTCGCTGATCGAGCTGATGCGGGTCAAGACGGCCTCCGCCACCACGCCCATCGCCACGCTGTCCGGCGGCAACCAGCAAAAGGCGATCATCGCGCGCTGGCTGGCGGCCGAGGCGCGCATCCTGCTGATGGACGAGCCGACGCGCGGCATCGACGTTGGCGCGCGCAGCGAAATCTATGCCCATATGTACCGTCTGGCTGAGGAGGGGCGCAGCATCCTCTTCGCCTCCTCCGACATGCCCGAGGTGATGGGGGTGGCCGACCGCATCGTGGTGATGCGCGAGGGGGCCATCGCCGGCATCCTTTCCCGCGCCGAGGCCACCCCCGACATTCTGCTCCGCCTGGCGCTGCCCGATGCCGGGCGGGCTGCGGCCCCTCTCTAGGATTTGCCATGCGCCTTTCCGCTTCCTTTCTTCGCAGTCTGGGCCCGCTGGTGCTGCTGCTTGTGGTGTTCGCCGCGCTTGGCCTGCTGGTTCCGGACTTTCTGGGCCTGCGCAACATGCGTGGGCTGGTGCTTTCGATCACGCTGGTCGGCACGATTGCGACGACCATGATGCTGGTGCTGGCCCTGCGCGAGGTCGATCTCTCGGTCGGCTCGGTGACGGCGCTGGCGGGCGTGCTGACCGCTGTGGTGATCGGCCATACTGGCAGCGTTGCGCTGGGCATTCTGGCCGGGCTGTTGGCCGGGGCGCTGGTCGGCGTGCTCAACGGCTGGGTGGTCGCGGTGCTCAAGGTCAATTCGCTGATCGTCACGCTGGCGACGATGGAGATCGTGCGCGGCCTGGCCTTTCTGGTCTCGGGCGGGCAGGCGGTGTCGATCCCGGCGGAGCGTTTTTACGTGCTGGATTCGGGCACAGTGCTGGGCATCAACAATCCGATCTGGATCATGCTGGCTGCCTTCATCGCCTTTGGCGTGCTGCTCAACCGCACCGTCTTTGGCCGCAATGTACTGGCGATTGGCGGCAATCCGGAAGCAGCCCGGCTGGCCGGTGTGCCGGTGCGCAGCGTGCGGATCAGCGTTTTCGTCTGGCAGGGCGTGATCGCCGCGCTGGCGGGCATCGTGCTGGCGGCGCGGATCACCTCGGGTCAGCCCAACACCAGTCAGGGGCTGGAATTGGCGGTGATTTCCGCCTGCGTGCTGGGCGGCGTCTCGCTGTCCGGCGGCGTGGCCACCATCGCGGGCGTTATCATCGGCGTGGTGATCATGGGGGCGGCGCAGAATGCGCTCAACCTGCTCGATGTGCCCACCTTCTACCAATATGTCGTGCGCGGAGGCATTCTGCTGGCAGCGGTGATTTTTGATCGCCTGCGCCAGTCAGGCGGCCTGCGCGGCGCTTTCCCTTCCCATTTTCTCCGCCCGACAGCGCGGCAGCAGGATTCCACAGCCTTATGAGCATCATCGCCCAGATCGAAAGTTTTCTTGTCGCGCCGCGCTGGCTCTTCGTCCGCATCGAGACCGATGACGGTCTGGTCGGCTGGGGCGAGGCCAGCCTTGAAGGCCATGGCGAGGCGGTCGCCGGGGCCATCGACGGCTCGCGCGACCGGCTGATCGGCGCGCCTGCGGACCGCATCGAGGATGCTTGGCAGACGCTGTACCGGCTGGGTTTCTATCGCGGGGGGCCGGTGCTGATGTCGGCGATTTCGGGGATCGATCAGGCGCTGTGGGACATCAAGGGCAAGCGGCTGGGCGTGCCGGTGTGGCAACTGCTGGGCGGGCAACTGCGCGAGCGCATCGACGTCTATGCCTGGATCGGCGGCGACCGCCCCGACGATGTGGCCGAGGCCGCCGCCGCGCGCAAGGCGCAGGGCTTCCGTGCGGTGAAGATGAACGGCACCGAGGAACTGGGTTGGCTCGACAGCCCCTCGGCGCTCGACGATGTGGTGAAGCGCCTTCAACTGGTGCGGGAAACCGGCATGGATGCGGGCGTTGATTTTCATGGGCGGGTTCACAAGCCGATGGCGCGCCAGTTGATCAAGGCGCTTGAGCCCTTGCGCCCGTTGTTCATCGAGGAGCCCCTGCTGTCCGACAATCCCGAGGCGATCGCGCAGCTGGCCCAGCAGACCAGCGTGCCCATCGCGCTGGGCGAGCGGCTCTACACGCGGATGGATATGAAGCGGCTGTTCGAGCTTGGCGCGGTGGACATCGTCCAGCCCGATCTGAGCCATGCAGGCGGCATCTCGGAAGGGCGGCGCATCGCGGCCATGGCGGAAGCCTATGATGTGGCGGTGGCGCCGCATTGCCCGTTGGGGCCGCTGGCGCTGGCCTCCTGCCTGCAACTGGCGGCCACGACACCGACTTTCGTCATTCAGGAGATGTCGCTGGGCATCCATTACAACGCGCCTTCTGCCGATCTGCTGACCTATTGCGCCGATGCCAGCGTGTTCGACATCACGGACGGCAGCGTGGCGGTGCCCAGCGCGCCGGGGCTTGGCATCGAGATCGACGAGGCCCATGTGCGGGAGGCCGCGAAGGAAGGCCATCGCTGGCGCAATCCGGTGTGGCGCGGCAAGGATGGGAGCTTGCGGGAATGGTGATGCGCTTTGCGGGCAAGGTGGCGGTGGTCAGCGGCGCGCTGGGCGGCATTGGTCTGGCCTGCTGCGAAGGTTTCGCGCGTGAGGGCGCCCGGATCTTGCTGCTCGACCTCAAGGCGGATGATGGCCCGGTTGGGGAACGCCTGCGCGGGCTGGGGGCGGCGGATGTCGCTTCCTTCAGTCTGGATGTGGGGGATGAAACAGCCGTGGAGCAGGCGATCGGCCATGGCCTCCACCGGCTCGGCGGGTTTGACGTTCTGGTCAATGTGGCCGGGATGATGATCTACCGCTCGCTGGCCGAGATGAGCGGTGCGGATTGGCGGCGCCTGCTTGACGTTAATCTGCTGGGGGCGGCTTTCCTCACCACGCAGGCGCTGCGCCATATGAGGCAGGGCGGAGCCATCGTGAATGTGGCCTCCATCCATGCGCGGCAAACCTCGGCGCTTGTCGCGCCCTATGCGGCGGCCAAGGCGGCGCTGGAAAGCCTGACCCGCTCGACCGCCATCGAGGGGCGCGCGCTTGGCATCCGTGCCAATGCCGTGCTGCCCGGCGCGATCGATACCCCCATGCTCCATGCCAGCCCGAACATCGCCTCGGGCATCGAGGTGATCGCGCCGGAGGACATCGGGCAACCCCGCGATGTCGCGGAAGCGGCGCTGTTCCTTGCCTCCGATGAGGCGCGATTTGTGACCGGCGCATCGCTTCTGGTCGATGGTGGGCGTCTGTCGAAACTGTGATCGTTGTGACGGCATAAACGCCAAATCGGGCGCCGTGGCGGTGAAGCCAGGGCGCCCGATCTGTCAGGGAAGCAGGGCCGCTCTTTCGGCAAGCAGGCCGGGGTAGGACGGCTGGTTACCGTAGAGAGGGGCTCGGCCCCCGGAAGCGTACACGGGCGGGAATGAGGGTGGCGCCCGTGGTTGATCCCGCTGCCGGGAGCCGAGGGGGCCGGGTGGAACCGGCACCCCACGTCTTCCGTGAGCAATCAATAATGGAAACGCGCGCCAAAGGTGAACCGGCGGCCGTAGGAATAGACATCCAGCGGCTGGTTCTTGAAGCGCCCGTAAGTGCTGTAGGTCGAGTTGTTGAGGTTGGTCGCCTCGCCAAAGATCGTAATCTGCTTGTTGATCTGATAGCTGAGCGACGCATCGATCTGCGTCTGGGCATTCACATTGACGGGCTCGGCCCCGAAGGTGCCGCCCTGCGTCTGGCCCAGCTGGAGCAGATAGGAGTCGCGCCAGTTGAGAGCGACCCGTGCCTCGAAGCCATGCTTGTCATAGAAGCCGACAAGATTGGCCGAGTTGGCCAGACCGGTGATGGCGAAAGCCGCTCCCGAGATGTCGGATGTGTTGAAGTTACGGTTGGTCTGCACCAGCGTGGCATTGGCGCTGAAGCCGAAACCGGTCTGGCCGAACACCTGCTGCCAGGCGATTTCCAGCCCCTTCACCACGCCATCCGGCCCGTTGACCTGTCCGGTCACCTGGAACTGGGCGAGCTGGTTGGTGTTGGGATCGATCACGCCATTGATCGTCTGGGTGGAGGTGCCGCCCACGATGAAGTTGGTGAGATGCTTGAGGAAACCGTTGACCGCGAAATAGGAGTTGGAGGCGTAGTACCATTCGCCGGCAACGTCGAAGTTGTCGGAAAGATATGGTGCCAGCGTCGGATTGCCACCCGATGCCGCAAGACTGCCCTTGCGCAAGGTGCCAAGGCTGATGTTGGGCTTGAGCAAGGTCAGGGCCGGACGGGTCATGGTGCGTGATGCGTCGAGGCGAAGCGTGAACTTTGGCGTGATCAGCAGCTTCAGGTCGATGCTTGGCAGCAGGTAATTGTAGTTGTTTGTTTTCCTGAGCGGCTGAACGCCGGGCGCATAGGTTGGCACCAGCAGGGTCGGATCGCCCGCCGGGCTGGTCAATGCGATCGGCAACTGGCCGGTGCCGGCTGACACGACGCTGGTGTTTTCGTCACGGACACCCACGCTGACGTGGAACGGCAAGGTGCCCAATTCCGCATCGAAGGTGGTCTTCATGAACACGGCCCACGTCTTTTCGGTGACGTTGAGCAGGCTGCTCGGGTTGTAGGTGCTGCCGATATAGCCGTTCGGATAGGCCTTCAGCAGGGCATTGTAGACATCGTAGGGGCTGTATTTGATGATCGCGGGGGCCAGATTGCCGGTATAGCCCGGAATGAAGTTGGCGGTGCTGATCGTGCCCTGATAGATGCTGCCCGGCAGCGGGGCCAAGGCTGTGGCGGCGCGGCCCGATGGCGGGCCATAGCCCGAAAATTCATTGAAGACGTTGATGTTGTTGTGGTCGGGCGCTGCAATGTTGGTGGTGGTGCTTTCGCGGTGGAACGAGTCCTCCTTATAAGTGCCACCAAACAGGATCGAGAGCTTTTCTTCTTTCCACGAAGCCACGGCCCGGAACTGTTTGACTGTATCGGTGAAGTAATTGGTGCCATTGCTGATGACATGGCTGCCGATATAGGCCGGGTTGGTGAACTGACCGACATTGTTGGCTGGGCCGACATCATGGATCGAGGGCAGGAACTTGTTGCTGTTGCCCAGAATGGACACACCCGTGGGAGCCCCCAGAGGCGAGGAATAGGTCGTGCATTTGGTCGGAGCGGTCGTGGGACCGGCACCGGTGGGATAGGTACAACCCGTCGACAGGAAAGAGCCATTCGGATCGGCGTTGGTCCCGCCGTAACCGATGTCCATATTGTTGTTGTAGCCGTTGTTGCCCGGGTTCTGAAGGCTCTTGCCGTAAGCGCCGTCGAAGTCGAAATGCAGCTTGCTGGTGGCCTCCCACTTCAGGTTCGCGCCGAACTGGTTGGTCTGGTTGATGGTGCGCGAGTCAGTGGCATTGAAATCCATCGGGGTGCCGAACTGGTTGAAGTCGGTCACCGTGCCGTTGGAGTCGAGCTTGACGTTGCGCAGGTCGTTGCCGTTGAACCATGCGCCATAGGAACTGTTGGTGGTGTGAATCGTCTGGCGGCTGAAATTGTCGTCCAAAGTCAGCAGCACATTGTCGGCGGGGCGCCACTGCAGGGCGATGCGCGCATCGACGCGCTCATCCTTGGTGGTCGGTTGCTGCGCCACGATCTGCTGCGGGAACCAGCCCAGCAGGTTCTTCTGGGCCGGGGTGAAATCCGCAGTCTGGCAGGCGGCCTGAACCTGACACTGGTAGAAGTAGTTACCGATCCAGCCGGGAATGGTGACCTGATTGGTGGTGGTGTCATGCCGCGTATAGGCCACATCGGCCAGCACGCCGATCGTGTCTTCGGCGAAGGTTTTGCTCACCAGCAAGCCGCCCGAGGGCACCACCTTGCCGTTGCGATCCTGCACCGAACCCGAAGCCGAGGCGGCCATGTGGAAACCGGGGCGATCGAAAGGCTTGGGCAGTTCGACGTTGATGGTGGCGCCGATGGCGCTGATGCCCAGCTCAACCTCAGGCGTCTTGTAGACGCTGAGGCGTCCCACGAAGTCCGAGCCGACCTGCGTGAAGTCCACGCCGCGCGCGCCGGTGGCGGTCGAGATGTGGCGTCCGTCATAGAGCGTGTCGTTGAAGTCGCCGCCGAAGCCGCGAATGGTCACGCCTGTGGCATCGCCGCGTGCACCGGAACGCTGGATCGAGACACCGGGCAGACGCTGCAGCGCCGAGGCAACGTTGGAATCGGGGAACTTGCCCACCTCTTCGGCGGAAATGGCGTCCACCACACCCGAAGCATTGCGTTTGAGATCAAGGTTGCGTTGCAGAGAGCCGCGGATGCCGGTGACGATGATCGCCGGGTCTTCGGGCTGCTGATCGACGGGCTGTGCTGCGGCGGTGTCGCGCGCAGCATCGGCTGCAGCATCGGTGATGGTGGCCGCCATGGCTGGCATGATGGTGGTCATGGCCAAAATGCCCGAAGCGCAGCCAAGCATCATCCCGGAACGAAATGAAGTTTTCATGTCCCCTCCTGTTTTTATATAAAAACCAAGTCCATAGATCCGCCGACGCAAGCGGAATGAGCGCGCTCTGCCCCCAGAGTTCGCGTTGCATAGACGTGTATGGTATTTTTTTAGTCGGCGTACCCGGGATGGGGCGCCGTTTCTTCCTCTCCTTCGAATCTGCCTTGTTGGCGGTATTCGTCCTTTTAGTAGCGCTAGTGGGTAGCGCTAACAAGCTATTTTCTGATCGTATATGATTTTGGAGGCTTGCTCGGAGGCGAAAATCCGTGCGATGTTCGGGTTCTGCAGCATAAAGTGCAGCATAAAGCGTGGGATAGAACCCGGCGCAAAAAGGAGAGGGTGAGATGAAGCCACGGCTGGACATCATCAATGCGGTGGCGCAACGGCGAAACGCTCACCTCGCCGAACCGGCCTGAGCCTCGCACATGGTCCTGCAAACGGCACCAGAACGGGTCATTGAGATCGAGGCCACCGGTCACGATCCCGCCAGCTTCCAGCGAGAGATCATGGCGGCGGGGCAGCCCGTGGTCATGCGTGGCCTGTGCTCACAATGGCCTGCCGTGGTTGCCGCAAGGCGCTCGCCCGAAGCCTTGCGGGATCATATCGCGCCCTATGCGACAAAGCGGCAGGGGCAGGCTTTCCGGGGCAGGAGCGATATGGGCGGCCGCTATTTCTACAAGGGCGAAGCCCTCGATGGGTTCAACTTCGACCGCCTCGACCTGACCATCGCCGAGGCCTTCGACGAAATCCTCGCCAGCGCTGCCGATCCTGCGCGGGACACCTTCTATATGGGGTCGCTCGCCGCCGACATCTTCCTGCCGGGCTTTGCCGGCGATCATCCCATGCCGATGCTGTCCCGGCATGTGGTGCCGCGCCTATGGATCGGCAATGCGTCTCACATCGCCTGCCACTATGATTCCACCGACAACATCGCTTGCGTCGTGGCCGGGCGACGGCGCTTTACGCTCTATCCGCCCGATGCCATCGGTGATCTCTATGTCGGGCCGATCGACAACACCATGGCGGGGCAACCGGTCAGCATGGCGGCGATGGCGCCGCCGGGCGACCCCCGTTTTCCGCGTTTTGCCGCTGCCCGGGCGCGGGCCCTGACCGTCGATCTGGCGCCCGGCGATGCGCTGTATCTGCCCAAACTATGGTGGCATCAGGTCGAGGCGCGCGATCCGGTCAATGCGCTGATCAACTATTGGTGGGACGGTTTTGCCAGCGGGCCGGACAATCCGCAGACCATGATGATGCTGGCCATGATTGCCATCGCCGACCGTCCTGCAGCGGAACGGGCCGCCTGGCGCGCCTATTTCGATCACTATGTGTTTCGGCTGGATGGCCATCCGCTGGCGCATCTGCCCGAAAGCCAGCATGGGATGCTGGGGGGACTGGCGGGTGGGATGTATGGCCGGATGCGTGCCATGCTCATGCAGATGTTGCGGGGTGGATGATTGCACCCCAACCGCTTGCCTGCGGGGGCGACTGTCCGGGCTCACGTGGCAAGACCGGTTCGCCTTGATAGCCACCCGAGCGCTCCAACAGGAGCGCTTCAGCAATGGCACCTATTCCCGGAGATGCCATGCCGGAATGTCATGCGCCAAGAACATCCTGATTGAACAGCTCATACTGTGCTGCGACGAACTCTTCGAGCGTTGTCGGCGCGCGGCCCAGCAGCCAGCTCAGCACGTTGGGATTGCCGACGAAATCGTCACTGCTGTAGCGGGCATGCAGGGACCGGACGACGCTGATCTCATGACCAAGCACGTTCTTGTCGCGGTCCCCGAACAGGAAGGACACATAGTCATCCGCGGAGGTTTCCCTGGCTGGGATCACGCGCCCTGTCACTCGGGACAGCACAGCGGCCACATCGTGCGCGCTATAGCGCCCGGGCCCTGCCAACTCATAGGTCGCACCCACATGAGCCTCACTGTCGATCAACACCTTTGCGGCGACCTCGGCCACATCGCGCACCGCCACCAGCGATTGCCGCCGGTCCAGCGACCAGGGCGTGTTCCACACGCCGGTTTCAAACGCGGCCCGGACCCGGCGCGGCGCCATGTAAATGGCGGGCTGCAGGATCGTGAAGTCCAGATGGGACGAAAGCAGATGCTCCTCGACATCGCGCTTGATCTCATGCTGGACCAGATCGGTCAGCACGGCATGCAGCACGGAGCTGAACACAAAATGCTTCACGCCTTCGGCTCTGGCGGCATCGATCCAGGCAAATCCCAGCGCGCGTTCCCGGGGATTGACGCCGGGGCAAACGTAATAGACCTTATCGACGCCCTTGATGGCGCGGGCGATCACCTCCGGGTCGCTGATGTCGCCCATGACAACATCGGCGACACCGGCCTCGCGCAATTGGGCTGCGGACTGTTCTGACCTGACGCACCCGCGCACCGGCAGCCCCGCCGCGACCAGCCGGGGGACGAGCAATCTGCCTTGATTACCATTGGCGGCGATGACGAGAATCATGGCGGTCTCCAAATCTTTGCCCCGTCGCGGGGCAAACGCCCGGCATGTGCCAAAGCGCTATCATGAAGTCCGTTTTAATGTACCAGGCAGTTCATTCGAGATGCCAACATCGCGTCCGTGATACCTGACTGGAAGAGGGCCGGTTTGGGAACCATCGCACACCTGCATGCCGCGAGGCAGTTCCAGCGGGCCCGGGCGCTGATATTGCCGCTATTCGCGCCAATATGCTTGAACAAAGCGACGGATGTCTGCCTCCAGCTCCTGATCCTCCGGCGTTCCGCCCATAAAACCCCCATGAGGCATGCCTTCAAACACATGAAGCTCGGCTTCTACGCCCGCTTTGCGCAGGGCTCGATGCATTCTCACCGTGTTGGACAGGAACAGGTCCCGCGTTCCCGTCTGCAGAAAGGTCGGCGGGAAGCCATTGAGATCACCGAAGAGTGGGGAGAGATAAGGATCTGCCAGATCAGCCCCGCCAGCGTAAAGCAGATTGGCTGACATAAGGGGGCGGGGCAGCACAAGGTCGATCATCTGGTTGGTCTGGAAGCTGTCGCCAGACTCGGTCAGATCGACTTCGGGCGACAGGAGCACAAGGCTGGCCGGCATCGGGAGGCCTTCATCCCTTGCGCGCATCAGCATGGCGGCGGCCAGATTGCCGCCTGCCGATCTGCCACAGATGGCGATGTCCCGGGGATCATGGCGTTCCAGCGCAAAGCGATAGGCTGCAAGGCAATCGTCCAGAGCGGCTGGATAGGGGTGCTCCGGCGGCATGCGATAGTCGACACCGTAGCAGCAGACGCCGTGCTGATCGGCCTGCTTGCGTGCGCCCGTTTTGCAGGCGTCTCCGCTCCCGAAGACCAGCGCTCCGCCATGAAGGTCAATGATGGCAGCGCGCGGATTGACCGGTCCGTCCGGTGTTGCGACGTGAAGTACAGTCTGTTCAAGCTGAACCGTCACAGCGCTGGAGCGGAGGCGACCGGCCATTTCGGCCATCGCTGTGGCATATTGCTGATCGACCGCAGCCTTCATCTTTATCCAGCCGGCCTCATCGTGCGGCGCAGGCATATCGAAGCGGGCGTAGAGAGGAATGCCGTCCTCACCGATCAGTCGATCAAGGGCATCGCGTGCTTCTGCGCTGATGGAGATGGGAGAGGGTATCGTCCGCGCGTCCAGCGCGATGCCGGGCTTTTGTGTCGTCATGGTCCTGCCTCTCCTGTTTCACCGACCCACTACCGATCCGGCAAGGCGCGATCAAGCATGCCCTCAAGCGTCTCTTCGGAACTTGAGGTGGCGCGAGTTATTCCCTGATCTGTCAGGAGAAGAACCATGGCTCACCCTGTTCCAGACATGCCCGAGGCGGAGCTTCCCGCAAGGCTTGTCCCTTCTGCGTGGCGTTCGCCCGAAGCCATGCTGCACCGACCAGACAGGGCCTTCGTGGCATGAGCGCGCCAGGCCCATTCATCGCATGGTCGCGTCGCGATATGTGCCGGGGCATCGCCGGTCTCTCGCTCCTGTCACTGGCACGCGAAGCTGGCGCTGCCATCGCTGACCACAACGGCACAGATTTCGCCTCGCCCGAAAGCTTTTCCTGGGAGGCGCTGACCGCGCGTGCACGCGCGCTGGCGGGCAAGCCCTATGAAGCGCAGGCGGCGATGCCCGGCGCGCAAGATATCGACTTCGATGCTTCGGGCAAACTTGCTTATGGCCCCGCCACGCCGCTGACCGGAACCGTGCGCCTGCTTCCGGTCAACCGCTATGCCCCAACGCCCGTCAGGCTGAACATCCTTGAAGGCGGGCGTGCGCGCCGTCTGCTGTCCACCAAGGGGATGTTCGCCGGCGGCGGCGAAGCACAACCCTCCGGCTTTCGCGTGCTTCGCGCCGGTGCTGACGGCGACTGGCTGTCCTTCACCGGCGCCTCCTATTTCCGCACCGCGGGCGCGCAGAACCAATATGGCATTTCGGCAAGGGGAATCGCGGTCGATACGGCGCTGACCAGCGCGGAGGAATTTCCGGCTTTCACCGAGTTCTGGATCGAGACGGTGGATGACACCAGCGTGCGCGTCTACGCCCTGATGGATGGCCCCAGCCTTGCGGGCGCGATGCGCTTCGACAACACGATCGGCCCCGAAGGGGTGGTGCAGGATGTGACCGCTGTCTTTGCCATACGCCGTGACATCAAACGGCTGGGCATCGCGCCGGCCTCCAGCATGTTCTGGTACGATCAGAATTCGCCCGAGCGCACACCCGACTGGCGGCCCGAGATCCACGATTCGGACGGTCTGGCAATCGTCGCGGCCAATGGCGAGCATCTGTGGCGCGCGCTGCGCAACCCTCACCAACCGCGTACCAATGCCTTTGGTGTGACCAATCCGCGCGGCTTCGGACTGATGCAGCGCGATCGCCGCTTTGGCGACTATCAGGACGATGGCGCCTTTTATGAGCGCCGCCCCAGCCTCTGGGTCGAGCCGATCGGCGATTGGGGGCCGGGCGCGGTGATGCTCTATGAGTTTGCGACCGACTCCGAAACCACCGACAATGTCAGCGCCTTTTGGGTTAGCGACGCACCGGCCCGGGCGGGCGGTTCTCATGAATGGCGCTATCGGTTGCACTGGACGTCGCGCGACCCCTCGTTCGGCGCGGGAGCGCGCCTTGTCGATCAGTGGAACGGCGCGGGCGGCATCCCCGGGGCAGCCGCGCGCCAGGACACCCACAAGCTGGTGTTCGATTTCGAGGGGGAGAGCCTGGCCGGGCTGGATCGCTCGAGCGGGGTCGAGGCGGTGACCAACCTGCCCACTGCCGCGGTGGTGGCTCAGGCCGCCTATCCGGTGGTCGGCATGCCAAAGCGTTGGCGCGTGATGCTTGATCTGCGGCTTTCAGCCATCACCCAACCCGAGTTCCGCCTGTTTCTTCAGCGCAAAGGAGCGGCCTTGTCCGAAACGGTGATTGAGCCGCTGGCCAGCATTCCGGGCCGAGTGTCAACAAGCTGAAGCCTGAAAGAAAGGCAGGTTTTAGCTCTCCCTTGCACGCTGGCAGTGCCGAGTGGGTTATGGCCATGAAGGCCTTGCCATCGCCATGCTGCAAGGTGATCGATACCCAAAGCTAGGCGGCAGAGGTTGCGCTGAAATGCTGCGTCGAGCGATGTCGATGGGCGTCGGCGGCCTGTGCCGCTCCAATGCGGAAGCGACGCAAATCCTGCATAAGCGAGGTGGATTGCAGGGTCAGCCCCTTGGCTGCGGCACTCGCCTGCTGCGAGATCGTGGCATTGCTCTGGGCGATCAGGTCCATTTTTTTTGAACGGCGCTGTTGGCATCGCCAAGGCGTTGGGCATGTTGTGTCGACTCCTGAGCCAACCGGCACATGACATCGCTCACCTCTTCAACGCCCTGCGCAATGCGGGTGAGCGCCAGACCCGTCTCCGTGACGAGCATCACGCCCCCGGCAACCTGCCGTGCGGAACCGTCAATGCGGCCCTTGATATCCCTGGCAGCATCCGCGCTTCGCTGGGCCAGAGCCCGCACTTCGCTGGCAACCACGGCAAAGCCGCGCCCGGCTTCTCCAGCTCTTGCCGCTTCAACGCCGGCGTTGAGAGCAAGCAGATTGGTCTGGAAAGCAATGCCGTCGATCAGGCTGACGATGTCGGAAATCTCGCGTGACGAGGTCTCGATCCCGGCCATGGCTTCAACCGTTCGCGTCACGACCGTGCTGGCCTCCTCGGCACGTTGCCGCGTCGCGATCACCAGAGAGCTGGCCTGTGTCGCTGTATCGGCCGAGGAAGAAATGGCCGCGCTGACCGCGTGGAGTGTCGATGCCGTGGCTTCGACGGTGGCCGATTGTTCGGCGCTTCGCAGGGCAAGGTCCTGCGCGGCATCTTCAATTTCCTCTGCCTTGACGGCAACGATCTCGGCCGTTTGCAGGACATTGCCCATGGAGGCGGCAAAGGCATCGACGGTCGAATTGAAGCTTTGACGCAAGGCTTCATAATCATCCCGGAAGGGGGCGTCCAAATGGCAGGACAGATTGCCCTGAGACAGTTCGTGCAGGCCTTTGCGCAATGCGTCGATGACCTGCGATGTTTCGGCAAGCGATTGCACAAAGACCAGAAAGTCGTCGCTGCCGCCCAACTGTACCGGGATCAGAGTTACCAGAACGCGGACGTTCCCGCCTTCCCGGTTGATGGAGAGCCATTCGAAGCGAATGGAGCCTTTCTCCGCAATGGCTTTGGCATGTTCGGCAATATGGACCTCGGCGGGGCGGCCGTCGGCCTGGATCGGCGTGGAGAAGTCTTCCGGTTTGCGGCCGATCATCTCCTCGCTGGTCCATCCCAGGATCGCCTCGCAAGCTCGATTGCAAGCCGTGTAAATTCCATTTTGGGCCAGAAGCATGCCGTCAGGCGAGAATTCAAAAATTGCTTGAGCGGTACGTTGCTCCAAAGATTCAGGCTTCTTGCTCCAAAACATGGGCGAAACTCATCATTTGTGGCGATCGAGCCGCACTATCAGCTTCCTCGTAAAGACCCTGCATTTACCCTTTAGGGGTTTACCCCTCGACACCAAGCCCGGGTCAATGTGTCAGGCGCACGCACAATCATCTCGACTTCGTTCGGCACGCAAGGGCGGAGTATGGAGCACCCGCCCCCCTTCCGAAGTTCCGGATTATTTGAAAGGGAGCGCGGCGAAGGCCCGGATCTGATCGGGCTGCGTGACGCCCAGCGTGCGCCCCACCTCCTTGCCGCCTTTGAAAACAATGAGTGTCGATTGCTGGTTGACCCCGAGCGCCTTCTTTTCCGCCACCTGCCGATCAAAGTCGAGCCGCAGGATCGTCAGCTTTGCATAGGCGGGCGAAGCGGCGATCGCATCGATAGTCGGGGCCTGGGCGCGGCAGGTCGGGCACCAGGGCGCGAAGACATCGACCAGGATGGCATCGCCTTTGGCCTGTGCCGCCCGCAACGCAGGGGTCGAGAAGGGCAGGATCGGTTTTGCAGCAACGGGGGCGGCGGTAAGGGCCAGAAGGGCGACCGCAAGGATAGACTTGAGCATCTTGTTCTCCATGAAGCTGTATGTGTGCAAACTGTCAGATCGACGTGGTCAGATGGGTGAGCCAGTCTGGCGCATGCATCAGGACAAGGGTTTCGAAACTGCGGTCGGCGCCCGACATGATCAGCAGGGCGACGCCGGCGATCAGCACGCCAAACAGGCGCTTGCCGTTTCGCCCAGCCCCGAGGAGCCGACCGCGCCAACGGGCAATGACGGAGCGGGCCGCGAGCGAAAGCGCCAACAGAACCGTCGCGATCCCGAGGCCGAAGGCACCCATGACGGTTGCGACCGCGCCCAGATCCTGCCCCTGTGAGGCAAGGACTGTTGCGGCGCCAAGCGTGGGGCCGACGCAAGGGCTCCAGATCAGCCCGAGCAGTCCGCCGATTGCGAACTGACCGGCCAGACCGAACTGATCGAGCCTTTGCTGGCGGGCATTCGCCCAATTGGCGAGGGGCGCGGCAAGCCGCTCGAAACCGTGCTGCATGCCGGGCATGATGAGGACCAGGCCAAGCACCAGCAGCAATATGGCACCCGCGAACCTGATCGCCTCACTGTCCAGACCCAGCGAAGCGCCCAGGGTCGCAATCAGGAAACCGGTCGCGGTGAAAGAGATGACGAGACCTGATGCCAAGGCCAAGGGGCCATACCGGTGCTTCTGCGCGGCACCACCCAGCACAATCGGTATCAGGGGCAGCACGCAGGGTGACAGGATTGTCAGGGCACCGGCGCCAAAACCGAGCAGAGGGTTGAGGGCGCTCACTTTGCGCCTCTCTCAGGCAGAATGCGCGCAGCATCAAACCGGACGGAAGAGACGCAGGCAAGGTCTCGGAGGGCAGGTTGGCCGTGGATAGGGTTTGGGTAGGTCATGCCTCCTATACGGGATGATCGTGTTCCCGGTTACACCAGCATTTCGTTTCATTCGCGCGCCAACGCCCAATATCTCGGCATCTTCGCGCTAAGCCGGGCGATCAAACGCGTTCAGGAATGGTGCGCCGCCCACCACGCGATCAGCTTTGGATCGTCAGCCTTGACCAGCGCCCGGGTCATGGCCTCATGCCAGCAGGAGGATTGCCGCACAGCAGCCTTCATCTCCCGAAGGCTGACATCCGATCCACCGCAAGCCAGCAAGGCCGCCTTGTCGAGTGTGGCGATGCTGCGCCGTGCGATGGTATCGGTGCGGGCCGGGGCGGGGGGCAGGACAACCTTGATCTCCACGCGCTCGCCGAAGGGTTGGGTGCGCGCTCCCGCGAGGCCAGCCCAACCGCTCAGTATGGCAAGCGCGGTCAACAAAGGAAGGGCGGGCCGCTGCCAAAAGCGGGACAGGGTTTGCAGTGCCATCGTTTTAACTCCTTGGCAAAAAGGAGCCTGTCTCTGCGCCGACAGGGCTGGCCACGCCATGGACAATACAGTACGATGGCAAAGAACCGTACTGATATGATGGAGAGTACACTTGCGCGAGCAACCCTCGCTGGTCAGCACCAAGGTCGAGCAGGTCATGGCCTTGGTCCAGGGCCGGATCGAGCGGCGCGCACTGGCAGCAGGCGCACGCCTGCCATCGGTGCGGGCGATGGCGGACAGTTCGGGCTTTTCCAAATCGACGGTGGTGGAAGCTTATGATCGCCTCGCGGCGCAAGGCACGATCCATGCCCGCCCCGGCTCGGGCTTCTATGTGGCGCCGGTGCTGGCGCCCCTGACCATCGCCGATGTCGAGCCCGAGCGCGAGAGGGAGGTCGACCCCATCTGGGCCCTGCGTCTCTCGCTCAACGGGCGTCCGGAGGCACTCAAACCCGGCGGCGGATGGCTGCCGGAAAGCTGGTTGCCGCAAAACTTGCTGCGCAAGGGGCTGCGTCATCTGGCGCGGCATGGGGATGCCGAGACCTTGTTGGGGCAGGGTTCACCGCTGGGGCTGGCCTCGCTGCGCCAGTTGATTGCGCGGCGCCTGCTGGACCAGACAATCGAGGCCTCGCCGGACCAGATCCTGCTCACCGCTTCGGGAACGCAGGCAATCGATCTGGTTTGCCGCTATCTGATCGAGCCGGGCGATGTGGTGCTGGTCGATGACCCGACCTATTTCAACTTCCACGCTCTGCTGCGCGCCCATCGCGCGCGGGTGGTGGGCGTGCCCTTCACACCGCAAGGCCCTGATGTGGAGGCTTTCGCTCAAGCCGTCGCCATGCATGCGCCGCGCCTCTACATCACCAATTCTGCGGTCCATAACCCCACCGGCGCAACGCTCTCGGCGCAAACCGCCCGGCGCGTGCTCAAGATCGCCGAGGCCGGCAATATGGTGATCGTCGAGGACGATATCTTCGCCGATTTCGAAACCAGTCAGGCCCCGCGCTATGCCGGTTTCGACGGGCTCGACCGGGTGATCCGCGTGGGCAGCTTTTCCAAGGCCCTGTCGGGCAGCCTGCGGGTGGGCCATATTGCGGCGCGGCCTGACTGGATCGCGGGGCTGGCCGATCTGCGCATGGCTACGGGCATGCCGGGCAACACGGTGGGCGCCGAACTGGTGCATCACATCCTGACCGATGGCAGCTATCGCCGTCATATGGAGCAGATCCGCGCCCGTCTGGCCGATGCGCGGGGCCATGCGATCCGTCGTCTGACCTCCATCGGCCTGACCCCATGGATCGAGCCGGTGGCGGGCATTTTCCTGTGGTGTCGCCTGCCCGACGGGGTGGAGGCGACAAGCCTTGCCCGCCGGGCGCTGCAGGAGGATATCGTGCTGGCTCCCGGCAATGTCTTCAGCAGTGCGCAGACGGCGTCCGGCTATATGCGCTTCAATGTGGCGATGATGGATGACCCGCGCATCGATGCGACGCTGGCGCGCCTCTGCGCGGGTTGACCATCAGGCGATGACGGACAGGCGGGCAACCGCATCGATCAGGGCGTCAAGGTCCTGCTCGCTCGTATAGACCTGCGGCGCGGCGCGCAGCACCTCATTCAGCCCCCGCGCGGCCATGTCGAGGGGAGCATAGAGGCTGCCCATCGTGCCGATGCGGATGCCCTGCTGCACCAGATCGGCCAGGGCTCGATTGGCGGGCAGGCCCGCGATGTGAAAGGCGACGATGGCCGAGAGGTCCTCGCCACTTTCCACCACCTCCACACCGGGCAGCGCGCGCAAGCCGTTGCGCAAATGGGCGGCAAGGGCGGCAAGGCGCGCGGCAATGGCATCGACGCCAACCGTCAGCGCGCCCTGTATCGCCACGCCCAGAGCAAGCCGCCCGGCATAGCTGGCCTCACCCTGTTCGTGCGAGCGGGCATCGCGGCGCGGGCGCCCCAATTGATCGGCCAGATAGGCTGGGTGGTCTGCCTGAAAATCCCGCGAAACATAAAGCAGGGCCGTGCCGCGCGGGCCGCGCAGCCATTTGCGCCCGCTGGCCGCCAGACCGTGGCAACCCAGCGCTCGCACATCCACCGGGCGTTGGCCCAGCATCTGGCAGGCGTCGATCAGAAACGTGGCCCCGATCTCGCGTGCGAGCGCGCCGATCTCCTGCGCCGGATTGACGATGCCGCAGGTGGCCGGGCACCATGTCAGCAGGATGCAGCGTGTGGCGGGATGGGCCATCGCCCGGGTCGCCGCGACATCGGCGCGGCCATGGGCATCGGCGGGCATCACATCGACCACCACGCCGTCCAGATCGGCCAGCATGCCCAGCGTCCCGCCCCAGCAGGTTCGGTCGACCAGCACATGATCGCCCGGTTGCAGACGCAGCGACAGGATCAGTGCCTGAAGCGCGCGATTGCCGCTTTCGAGGAAAGCGACTTCATCGACCTGCGCACCGATCAGGCTTGCGGCAGCATCGTAGCCTGCGGCGAGTTGCTCTTCATGGCGTTGAAACGCACCGGCGCCGCCCCATTCGGCTTCCTCGACCAGATAGTCCTGCATCGCCTGAAGCACCGGAGCAGAGGGCAAACCATGCGAGGGATTGGCGAGATAAATCTCGCGCGAAGGGCGGGCAGGGTTAACGAAGATGGCGGGCGTCAGCATGGATGTCCCTTCTCAATGACATGTGCTTCGTTCCACAGAAGCTTGTAAAGGGACAGGGACGATGCAGCCGGATTACGGCGAACTGTATTGGGTGCCGGATCAGCACAATCCGGCACTGGAGGTGAGGCGCTGCCAGTTGCCATGCGCGAAGGCAGCCTTATCTTCGCCTTCCAGGCCGCAGCTATCCAGAAAGGTGCGGGCGAGTTTGCCCGGCCGGTAGGGATAGGGAAAATCGGTGGAGAACAGCAGGCGTTCCGTGCCGACGATCGCGCGGGCGCGCTCCAGATAATGGGGCAGGAACATGCCGCTCGCCGTGACATAGAGATTGCGGCGCAGATAGGTGGCGATCGGATGCTCCAGACGCGACATGTGGTCCATCACCGCCAGCCTCTCGGCATAGAACAGCACGACCTCGCCCCAATGCCCCAAGATGACCTGCAGCTTGGGCAACCGGTCGAACGTGCCCGACAGCACCAGGCGCAGAAACTGGATGCCGGCATCATAGTGCCAGCCCAGGCCAAAGGCGGCGAAAGCCATATCCAGTTCGGGATGGAAGCCCGAATAATAGGCTTGTCTGACGGCCGGTGCAGGCATGCGCGGATGAAGCAGAACCGGGGCGCCGAGCCCGGCGGCGCTCTCGAAGACTGGCGCAAGGAATGGCGCGTCGAGATTGTGTTCGCCCACGCGTCCACACATCATGGTGCCCTTGAAGCCGAGTTCCCGCACACAACGCTCCAGTTCGATCGCGGCCTCGTCGGGCCGGGAGACCGGAAGGGTTGCAAACCCTTGAAACCGCGTCGGATTGCGCGCGATGGTCTGTGCTATCGCATCATTGATGCGACGCGCCATGTCGATGCTCTCCGGGCCGAGGTCATGGAGCGAAGGCGTGGTCAGCGACAGCACCTGCACATCCAGCCCCGTTTCATCCATGAGGGCGAGACGCTCTTCCGCCAGATCCATCAGCCGGGCTGCGAACGGACCGCCATGGGCAAGAACGCTGGGGTCAACGGCCGACAGGTTCATCGCCTGCCACGCTGCGGCAACCTCGGGGGTGAGGAAGTGCTCTTCGATACCGATCAGTTGCATGGCTCACTCCGTCTGGACCGTTCCGATGCGTCATGCCCCGGAACTTGTGGTCCGGATATGATCGCGGCGCGTTGACGGCGCCAGACGCATCAGATGCAATCAACTGTTGCATCAAACGCCTGTTGGTTTGGCTGTTTCTGCGCTAGTCTCCTCGCATGGCCGATCTCGACATGAACTTGCTGACGGCGCTCGATGTCCTGCTGACTGAAGGCAGTGTCACGGGCGCCGCGCGTCGCCTATCGCTGAGCACCTCGGCCATGAGCCGGACCCTGACACGGCTACGGGCAGCGACGGGCGACCCTTTGTTGGTGCGGGCAGGGCGTGGGTTGGTGCCGACACCTCATGCCGTGGCTCTGCGCGATCAGGTCCGTCAATTGACCCGCGAGGTGCATGCCGTTCTCAGCCCACCGGTCAAGGTGCTGGACATCGCCTCGCTGGAGAAGAGCTTCACCCTGCGTACCAGCGAGGGCTTTCTGGAGCGCTTTCTCGTCCCGCTGGTGACGGCGGTGCGACGTGTCGCGCCTTATGTGCGGTTACGCTTCGCTCCCAAGCCGGACAAAGATACCCGCCCCTTGCGCGAAGGCCCTGTCGACCTTGATATCGGCGTGTTGGCCCATGCCGGGCCAGGCACGCCCGGGCCGGAGATCCGCACTCGGTTCCTGTTTCGCGATACCGTCGTGGGCGCGGTTCGGCCAGATCATCCGCTGTTGTCACAGGCCATCACGCCGGAACGTTACGCCGCCTGCGAGCATGTCATCGCATCGCGGCGCGGTGCCACGAACGGCCCGGTCGACGATGCCCTTGCCGAACTTGGGCTCACCCGCAGGATTGTGGCCATCGTTCCGGGCTTTCCCGATGCGTTGCGATTGGCACAGGGGTCTGATCTGGTCGCGCTGGTCCCACGTTCCTGCTTGTACGACGATGCGCTGCAGAGTTTCCCGCTGCCCATACCGACACCTGAGGTCGTGGTGTCGGCGATGTGGCACCCCCGGCTTGATGCCGATCCGGCCCATCGCTGGCTGCGCGACCTGGTCCATACAGTCTGCCTTGAGGAACTGCACGAGGCACGATCACGGCTGTCGGGCTAAGATGTGATCTTCCCGGCGCATGGCGACTACGGGGAGGCTGTCACCGGCTTTGTCGGGGCTCTGATCTGCCTGGGGACAGGTGATGCGCTCAACACAGGCAAAAGCGCGTCGCGTCGTTGAAAAAAGCGGACCTCTCAACAGCGCCCCTCATTTCCTAGGGCTTCCGACCGCATGGATGGTTGACCATCCCGCATTCAGGGGTCCTGATATGGCGTTGATCCTGATTGTCGACGATGAGTTGACGCTTGCCGATTTGCTGGAGGACATCCTGCTTGAGGCTGGCTTCGCCGTGATCAAGGCGGGTGACGGGCAGAAAGGGCTTGCGGCCGTTGCCACGCATCGACCCGATATCGTGGTGACCGATTTCATGATGCCGGGAAAGACAGGACTGGAATTGACCGAAGCCATGCGCGCCGATCCGGCGTTGAGGCACATTCCCGTTATCCTGACCACCGGCGCGCAGGGTGCGGATGCTCGCTGCAGACCGGATCTTTTTCAGGCGATCCTGGAAAAACCATACAGTTTGCAGACCATGCTCGACACCATCACGCGCCTGTCTGCCCGGATCTGACCTGCGGCGGGGCCCCACCACATCATATGGGTAGGGCAAACGGCGCATCGCATATCCGGCTCTCCCACGCATGCAGGCAGGGAACTTGCCTTTCCCTCGCGTCTTGCCTCCCGTGAAGCCCGCCCCATTCTCCCCGCCGCCCCGCCACCGAAACGCCTCATAGGAGCCGACCATGACCCGCCAAAAGGCCGACACACCCGAGCCCGCCGATCTGCCTGAGCCCGAAGCGCCTGACGTCACGCAGCGCAAACCGCCCGTACCCAAGGAATTGCCACAGGACGACCCCTTGCCAGGCGGCATCCGCTGACCCTTAGGCCAGCGCTTGCCCGACCGACCTCTTCCCAGTGAACCGAGTGAACCATCATGCGACTGGCCATCATCGGCATCGGACCCACTGCGCTTTACACTCTGAAAGCCTTGATCGATGAGGCGCCGCCCTCTCACGTCGTCCTGTTCGAAGCCGGAGTAAGGGCTGGGCCGGGCACGCCTTTCAGCGATCTCCACAACAGCGGCGATGCGCTGGCGAACATCGCCGGGGTGGAGCTGCCGCCGCTGATGGAAACGCTCAATCAGTGGGCCTGCCGCCAGCCTGCGCGGCGGCTGGAGGCATGGGGCATCGCGGGCGAGGCGGGCAATGACCGTGCGTTCTTCCCGCGCGTGGCGCTTGGTGCCTATTTTGCCGACCAGCTGCGGTTGATGCTAGCCCGGCCCGGGCGCCACGTCATCACCTTGCGGCAGCGCGCGAAGGTGACCGATGTCATCGCGCGCGCCGACGGCACGGTGCTGCGCTGGCACAGCCATGGGCAGGATCATGAGGAGGTGTTCGACCGGCTCGTCATCGCCACGGGGTACAGCACGCCGCGCCGCAAGGTCGATGTGCCGGGGGCGAGCGAAATCCGGCAGGCGAGCAAGGTTGGCGTGTTGGGCAGTTCGCTCAGCGCGATCGATGTGGCGGTGGATCTGGCGCGCCGCAATGGCCGTTTCGAAAGCGATGGCGCAAGGCTGCGCTATGCCGCCGATAGGGACTGGCATGTGACGCTGCTGTCACGCTCGGGTCTGCTGCCCGAGGCCGATTTCTGGTTTCCTCATCCGCCCGAGCCGCTCGACCTGTTCACCGATGCGGCGCTGGCCCGGATCGTGTCGGGGCAGGATGGCGATCTCGACAGGGCCTTCGATCTTTTTGCGCGTCAGCTGCGCGCGCTCGACCCGGCCTATGCCGAAGCCATCGGTCTCGATCAGGCGGATGCGGACAGCTTTGCCGATCGCCATTTCGCGCGCCGGATGGCCAGCGATCCTTTCGCCTGGGCGGTGCGCGATCTGGCCGATGCGCGCCGGAGCCATCGCACCAAGCGGGCCGAGGCGTGGCGCTATGCGTTGCTGCGGATGCATGAGCCGTTTGGCCGGATCGTGCCCCTGTTGTCGAAACGCGACCTGGGGCGTTTCGAGCGGGGGCTCAAGCGTTGCTTTACAGACAATTACGCCGCCGTGCCGCATCTCTCGATCCGCCGCCTGCTGGCGATGCATGAGGCCGGGGTGCTCGCCGTGAAACGCCTTGGCGACAGCTATGAGCTGACGCGCGAGGAGCAGGGGTGGCGTATCCGTTCGGCAGGCCGCGACTTGCGTTTCGATGCCATGGCCGATGCGCGCGGTCAGCAGGCGCTGGGCCTGCCCGATTTTCCATTCCCCACCTTGCGGCTGCAGCTTTGCGCCCATGCTGTGGCCCATCATCGCGATGGCAATGAAGGGTTGCCCCCGAACAGCGGTGCGAATGGTTACAGTCTCGATCCTTGCGATCCGGCGCTGTCGCGCATTCATTGTCTGGCTTTGCCCTTTCTGCTCAAGCGCCATCCCTTCATTCAGGGGCTGGTCGAAAGCGCGGCCATGGCGCAGGCCAGCGTGGCGGTCATGCTCAAGCCCGCCGATCAACACGTGGGGCGCGACGATCTTGAGGCGATGATCGCACGGCTCTGCGATGACACCATCGTCTTTTGCGGATCGAGCGGGGTCTTCACCATCCCGCGTGCGCCTTCGCCCGGCGGGGAGGCAGCGGTACAGCCATGAGCCATCTCTACATCATCGAAATCGGCGGCGTGCGGGCCGACAGCCTGTTCGAGCAGCATGTGGTTCACGCCATGGTCGCACCCGACGAGCGCAGCATGATCGAGGCCTGCCACACCCGTTTCGCCACAGCCTTCGAGGCGGCCCATATCGATGGCTGGGTGGCGATTGCGGTCGATTCCGAGGATAGGGCCCACGCTTTTCAGCCCACCAGCCGGTGCTGGTTGCTGGAAATGGGGCGCAATTCGCTGGCCTTCATGCGTGAGCAGCATCACTACCGTTTCCTGCAGGCACCCAACGCGCGCGACGCCATCGCGACCTTGCGCAAGGAGATGCCCGGCTGGCACATCGACAGCGTGATCGATGTCGACCGCCTCGCGCATGAGCGCGGCTGGCGACTGACCCGCCACGACGCGGATGCTCTGCCCGAGATGCATCAGGTGGCGCGCTACATTCGCTTTGACCGCATGACGCCTGCGTTGCCGCTTTTTGAGGCGATGGCAGGCGTGTCGCAAGATTGATCGGCGCCGCGGGACACCGGAAATTTATATCCGTTCACTCTCAGCCCAAGCTGACCTCAATAGTTGAACTGCAGCTGGGTACGGATAAGGTTGCCCTCGGCTCGCCCGTACCGGCGCTCATCGGCTTCAGCCCGTTTCATATTGGCATAAGCGACCGTGAACTCCAGTGCGCTGGAGGCTTGCCACTCAACCCCCACTTCGATTTCGTTCGTCTCCAGCCGGGGAGCGTTGGTGCTGGCCTTCAAGCCACCGCGATAATATTGCCAGCGGGCGTAGGGGATGATCTTTCCAAGGCCCACGTCGCCCACATTGTACATGGCCTGGACATAGCCGCCCTGAGCCCTTGCAGAGCGAATGTCGAGGCTGCTGGTATCATATTGCGGCGTACGGCCCCAGTTCCACTCAGCCTGAATGCCAAAGGGCTGGGGATACAACATGGCATGAACACCAAACCGATCGTCTTTGTAATCGATCGCGCTGACGCCACCAGAGCGAACCTCGGGCCTGACGTTGTTCAGCATCGCGGAGGCGCCAATCTCGAACACCTGCCCCTTGAACGCCGATCCCAGCGCGTCAAGTTCGAAGGGCCATGTGCCCATGGCGACCTTGATCAGGCCCTTGTTCTGCTCGGGCCGATTGACGCCCTGGCCGTTATAGCCCGCTACCGCGAAGGCGCCATAATTGCCGAACAGTTTTTGTCCGTCCTTAGCCAGCCTGTCCCAGATTTTTTGTACCTGCGTCGGTGTATAAAAGGCAACGATGCCAAGGTCGCGCTCGCTCGGTACAGCGCTGTTCACCGCATCCGAACGATCCAGTGTCAGCCGGTTTGACGACGACTGCATGTTTTCCCATCCGAACGGGACTTTCGATTGGCCGAAGCGCAATTTGAACTCATGTTTACGGTCCAGGAAAACATCGACATAGGCATCGCGCAACTGGCCGTAATGTTCGCGCCGCTCGCCATTGGACTGGGCATTCACGGCTGACGCGAAGTCGGTCTGAAAGTAAAGCGCAACATTGTTTGTGAGATTGCCTTGCAGGACGAGGCGGGCACGGCGCAGCGTGAAATTGCTGTTGTCGGTGATCGAGGCATCATGGATGGAACGCAGGCGAGAGCGTCCTACGAGGCTTGTATCGTCGCCACTCAGAATGCCGTTGTACCGCATCTGCGTATAGCCACGTAGTTGAATTTTCTCATACCAAGCCTTCTTTTTCGGTTCGGTGCTTGAAATAGCCGGAGCAGCATTGGCAAGTTGCGGGGCGGGAGCAGGCACGGCTTCATTCGAAAAAGTCGGGACAGCGGATGGAGAATGTGCAGCAGCCGGCAATCCTGCGGCCGTCAAAGCCTGAACTTGTGCTTTGAGTTCATTAATCTGGCGCTGTAAATCCTCAACCGACTGTGCTTGCGCGACAGAAGGGGCGATAATAATAAAATAAGATAATAACATTATATGGGTTTTACGCATCACCATGTCCGCCTTCACGCCGAATATCGATGATCGGCTAGCAGGCGAAGGAGAGGTTCTTGTTACGTGTCACTAACGGTTGATGTCTGAATCATTTTATATCGTTTCTGATGGTGTTAAATATCTTGATGAGATCGGATTCAATTGAGGTTCACCGGGTCGTTTCCAAAGTGATCCAGAAACAGGGACCCACAGAACACCTTGTTTCTGAGCAGGGGCGTTACCGGCGTTTCGTGACCGGGCGCTTTCCGATCTGGCCCTCGGCAGTACATCGTTTAACATAATCCCTATTATCATTATTTAAGCCGCGGCTTGGCGGGTTCTAACTGGAAGCGCGAATTTCGAGGATTTCTGGGCATTGTATGCCCTCTCGAAAGGAGCCGTGATGCCGCGCATATATAACCATCTGAGCCTCGCCGACCGCGAAACGATCAACCGACTGCGTGATGCAAAGGTTCCTGTCGCCCGGATTGCCGTGGAGCTTGGCCGTCATCCAGCGACGATCTACCGGGAACTGCGGCGCAATTTCTTCTACGATGACGAAGCTTGGTTCCGGGGTTATTTCGGTCGCGTGGCCCATCGTAAGGCCGCTTCACGCCGCCTTCGTGGCGGCAAGGTCATGCGCAACCCCGCACTCGTCGCGTATATCGTTGACCGCCTGGCACAGTGTTGGTCACCCGAGCAAATTGCCGGGCATCTGCGCCGCGACCGAGGGCGCGGATTGCGGGTCTGCCACGAGACGATCTATCAATTCGTCTACAGCTCTCGAGGGCGAGAACTGGGACTCTGGAATCATTTGCCCCGACAGCGCAAAGTGCGGCGTGAGCGCTACGCGCGTAAGCCCCGCGGGCTCAATATCCCGCCCGCCAACACGATAGCCCAGCGGCCACGGCAGATCGCAGAGCGGGTGGAGTTTGGCCATTGGGAAGGCGATCTGATTGCTTTCAGGAAGGATTTTGGCAAAGCCAATCTGACCTCACTGATTGAGCGTTGCAGTCGCTACGTCGTACTGGCCCGTAACCCCAGTCGGCATTCCAAGGGTGTGATGGAGGGGATAGAGCGGCATCTCCACACCCTTCCCCCGGCGCTTCGACAGAGCATCACCTTTGATCGAGGCACGGAATTTGCGGCTTTCGCGACATTGCAAATCAGGCTTGGGATGCAGAGCTATTTTTGCAAGCCCTCGGCACCCTGGCAGAAGGGTAGCGTCGAGAACAGCAACGGCCGGATACGACGCTTCCTCCCCCTCGATACAGACATCAGCCATTTGACTGATGCCGACCTGGCAGCGCTGACGGATCGCTTAAACCGCACCCCTCGAAAATGCCTCGGCTTCAGAACCCCTGCGGAGGTGCTCTACGAGCAGATCGCCGCCCATAGGGCCGCATGATTTTTGCCGCCGGGTGTGGGGCTCGCCCCACACCCGGCGAAGTGCTACTCACTCACCGGAAGTTCGCACTTCAAATGGAAGTCGCA
>Ga0116227_10003221_pt1 | contig 36541 bp, 33 predicted proteins | sample S1TSphgellanicum_FD_89693 | JGI IMG/M metagenome (GOLD analysis project Ga0116227, IMG submission 89693) | Host-associated microbial communities from peat moss isolated from Minnesota, USA - S1T2_Fb - Sphagnum magellanicum MG | ecosystem: Host-associated > Plants > Peat moss > Unclassified...
AGGGGTGTTTTTTTATTATTATTATTATTATTATATAGAGATAAACCAATCAAAAAGGTTCACCAACAAAAAAAAAAAAAAAAAAAGCTTGACTATACCCCCAACTAATTAATGCTAATAAATAAATAAATAAATAAATAAGTACCCCCAGTTTATAATGGGGGTATTACCCCAGGCCAAAAATGGTAATGAACAGTTTTGGAAATAAAAATTTCATGCAGCCAATGGGAAGACTCAGCATGCACTCAAAGTGTCTTGATTTTTTTTCTTTTAGGTTTAGGGGGGGCCGGGGGGGGGGAGGGATTTTTTTCATTTTGCCTTTGTTCCCAACATGTTCCCTTCAAGTTCCCATTAGGTTCCGAATGTGTTCTGCAAGGCTGTTCCCACTAGCACCTCAGATATTAGTAGAGATAGAGAGAGTGTTTTGTGATGATCAATTAAGTACATTATCTAAATTTCATGGTCTTCTAATGTGCATTCTTTTTTTTAGAGATTTTGGTACAAATGTTCAATTTTTGACTATCAATTCCGAATTCTCAAGAGATGTACATATTTTGTTGGTATGTAGTTTGGCCAGTCAAAATGGTCATTGGTTACTTAATTGGTCATTAAAACCCTAGGTTAAGATGTCCAAACACTCATTCTCAACTCCAAAGACAAAAAGAACAACTCAAGGTAGGTTATGAGCTAAAATTCACAGCCTTTGGCCTACTAAAACATCCTTCACTTGCCATTAGAGGATTGATATACACTAAAGAAGGACCTAGAGATAATATGAGATAATACCTTGGCAGCTTTGACACTAATTATTATTATTATTATTATATTAGTTTGAGATATGTTGAAATTTTCAGTTTTTTTCTTTTTTCAAAAAAAACCAAATTCTGTGAAGGAAAAGATTGAATCTTCAATAAAAATGAAAATTCCAAAACTAAATAATTAATTCACAAACAAGGTTGCCAAGGTACTATGGTGGGTGAAGAAGGGCAATCGTATGTTTATTGTTACTAGAGTGTGAACCCCGGTTGCCAAGACAATTTCTAATAAACTTGAGAACTCATATCGTCAACCTGAGGTTTGGCTAAGCTTTGGGGCATTAAAAGAAGGCCTTATGAAACCCTAAATGATCAGTGTGTTATGAGAAAATCTTCTAGTCTTCATATTAAAACTAAATAGTAGAGTGATATAATTTTTTTGCCTTAGACATTCTTTTCTAATGGCAAGGTAATATTTAATTTTTTCAATCAAATTCACTATTTTGGATTCATTGGGAATTTTGATTGGTTCTAGTGTAAAGCAATAAATGGTACATCAATTTTAAAATTATATTTTAAAAAGTTTATGGGTGAGAGCAAGATGATTTTTTTATAATAAACTAATATAAAAGAGAAATTGTGTTGCCTACTACTATGGAGATGTTCTTACTTACATTCCATGTAATTCTATTAATTATATCCTCATCCATATGAGTGTAAGTTGTGTAACAATATAAGACCATTTTATGCCATGTCAACATGTTAAAATGGAGTTGTAAAAAATAAAATGATATTGAATAAAACTATGTAAACAAATAATTGAAGGAAAATAATGAATTTGAAACATGTGGATATGATGTCTATGTATATAGTTTTTTTCATGTGTCTCTCTACTACACACCCATATCAATGGTTCTTTTTTGGGTGAAATTTCACATTTTTTGACTTGAAAAATATGATTTCAACACATATAAAAGATTTTTGTGAAAAGAAATATTTGCCAAGTTTTGAAAGAAATATATTTTTTAAATCCCCAAATTCGTCGAACAAATTTTAACAAATAGCCAAAATAGAATTGATTCTTAAATTTTCTTCCTTTCATATTTGACCTATAACCAAATTTGACTAAATCTTCATGTGGATGATTACCAATTTGGTTACATTAATATTTTTATATAAAAAATAGATTTGAAAACAAAACCTTACCCCAATCATGTCTCTACCAATGTATTGATAGAAACCTCAATTTCTACTGGTCCAAAAAATTTATAAATATCCCATCCTTACACTAGATGAACGTCTTTGGATGCAAATTTAACATTTCCAAGGTTCAAATATAGCCACAAAAGGGCCTTGCTCAAGAAGCTGAAAGCATTGTTAAGATGTTGGTTCAGCCTAGCCAATGGGGGTTTAAGGTTTAGGGACAATCAATTATTTCCATAGAAACTCCACTTGAAAAAGGGGGAAAAAAAGAAGGAGATTTAGGTAACACCAAAACACACAAAATGTTCTCTTCAAAATATTAAGGTTCTACTACAATGGGATTTTCTTAAGGATTTGGAAAATTTTCCCAATGCATTGTGATCTATGTATGTTTAGATTCACAATAACTTTTGCCAAAATGCAAGGCCTAGGGTGAGGTGATAACAAAATTTAGCCATGCATTTCTCCCACCTACGGCTTTTACCTTACATTTCCTTCATGTGAATTGTGTTCATTGTGTTCATAGTGTTCATTTGTGTTTTAAGAATTTACACAAATTGGATCATCCATGATTGCATACCCACCTCAACTTCTTGTTGCCTATCATAGTATGACCTTCCTAGAAATTAAAAATGAACCCCACTAATAATTAATTAGTTCATAATAATTAAATAAATTACGTATTAATTAATTAAATATTAAATATTAAAATTTAAATATGAATTTGGGTAGAATACATAGTTATCAAATAATTGATTTTTTGATTTTTTGAATTGATGATTAATCATTTGAATTGAATTTTTTATGAATAAATTTAAGTTTAGAAAAATATTTAATTATTTATAATAATTTTTGAGCTAATTTTATTGATTAATTAATATGTAATAGCTAGTAAATTATTGAAAATTAATTTACTATTAAATATTCAAGATTAAATATGATTTTTCTAGTTATTAAATTATTAACAATTGAACAATAATGAAAAAATAATATTTTTATAACGACAACATAGTTGCAAAACTAATTGTATCAATGGAAATTGTAGTTGATGACTAGTTGCAATTGTCATATGTAATGGGTGATAGAAATGTGTGCATCTAGCATGCTAATATGTATTGAATTTATACACTACTTGTAATGTAATTGCTAATTGGGTGATACATTTGTACTAATTTTAATGTAATTGGCACACACAATTGAAGTGCAATGTGCCAAAAAGTCAAACATGATGAATTACGTATGTATGAATGATGTGTACATTACATCATATAAATGTCCCATTTATAATTATAATATATTTTTTGATTTTTTATATGTCATTTCATTCATTAATTAATCATATTTTCATGCTTTAATTGTAGTGTAATTGTATATTAGTTGTTTTGAAACTATAGTTGGAAGACAATGTGATTTTAATGGACATGATTTCTCATAATGTTTTGTAGCTTGACAAATCTTTGAGATAAAGGAATCTCATATTGAAGCTGAATTTTTTTCAATATTGCAAGTATTTGCACAAATTTACAATGTTATCATTTGGGCATGGATAATTTTGAAATGCTTATAAACATTTGCAAGAATTGGCTTTATGATATGCTTGTGTTGATGGCTCTCCATCATCAATAAATTGTTGGAAGTTCATTTACGAGTGTTTGCAGGTTGAATTTGAGAGTGCCAAGATGACTCATTTGAAAATTGGCATGCATACACATGAGATGAAAAACCATAAAATCAATTGACGTAAAAAATGATTATAAACCATTAGTAATGTAATTTAGGTTAGTTTAAGTTAATAAAAATATGTTAGATTGGTTTCATTTGACCCTTTTCAAGGCTTTCTAACAATTTGATTTTTTTTAATATATATATTTTTTGCATTCTTTTCAATGATGTTTCAAATTTTTGAAACCTAACCAAGAGTTAACTGAAACCTATGTTAGAATCAAGAACTAACCTATTTTGAAATAGCCCTATAACTGGAATTAAAACTGGCCTTCACATTGAAAAATTGAAATTGAAACCATATCCTATTTATTTTTTAAAAAAGAAAAACCTATTAAAAATCAAAATCATCTATATAAATTTTATTGGAATTGAAATCAAAGGCTCCTTCTAAAACTCAAGAATTGCACAACACTAGTTAGTAACTTAATTTTCATAAGTGAGATCTCTTAAAAATTAAAGCCTACATCAACTTGGGAAATGTTAGAATTGAACAATCGATTTAATCTAATACGAGTGTCATAATGTTTGAAAATATGGCACCAAATGAAAAAAATTTAAAAAATTATTTAGTTGTTAAAATTAATTTGTAAAAAGTTCAAATTTTTCTTTCTTTGATTTAAAAAAAAAAAGGTTTCATATGCATTGAGATTTTATTTTTTTATTTTTTAAAAAAAAAAATTTGGGGTGAAAGGTCAAAAATTTGTCAACCTGTAATGTGAAAAATTTGTTGAAATTGTTTTGTCACATTAAAATGCAAAATGAAAACTAACTTGTCACCAAAAATAAAATAAAAATGTAAACCCCATTAAAATACACCGCCAATTATTGCATCCAAGAATAAAAAATGTGACAAACCTGACCGAAAATTGCTCCTCCTTTCTTGACGATTTAAAATTTTAAAATTTTATTAAATAAAAAACAATTAAAAAAATTAAAAAGAAGGAAAAAAAAAAAAAACAGAACTCTTGCGATAAAATATTCCCTTTTTCCAAATTTTTTTTGGCAACAAAATAAAATGCTTGGTGTCAGGTACCAAAAATTTAATTAATTAATTAATTAAAAAAGAGAAAATAGGACACAGTACTGTGTGTGTCCTAAAGAGGCAGCAGTAAATATGAACACACGAGTGCGGCCCAGAGCGCCACCGCTTGCACCAAGCGCTTTCGAGGAGTCCCCGATTGTGTTGTCGCCTTCATTCGCAAGAGTTGCGAGAGATTGTGCGCTTTTGCTTCGGATTTGTGTAGGCGAAGCGAATGAAATACCTAGTGTTGCATGAAAACCGAAGAGAAGAGAATCTGAAGTTGTTGCATGCTCTGCCACTGAAGTCTTTGAAGAAAAAAACAGACTGAGGAGGAGGAGGAGGAGGAGGAGGAGGAGCATTACCATTGTTATTGTTAGTATTATTATTATCTGAAGTTGTTGCATGCTCTGCCACTGAAATCTTTGAAGAAAAGAACAGACTGAGGAGGAGGAGGAGGAGGAGGAGGAGCATTACTATTGTTATTGTTATTATTATTATTGTATCAGAACGGAATATGAGTAAAGTAGAGCCCGGGACTTCCTCCTTCTATGTCTATATCGTCGTCATCGTCGGCTTGGTGCTTTTCGCAGGTATGATGTCTGGGCTTACGCTGGGACTCATGTCTCTAGGACTTGTGGATCTGGAAGTGCTTGTCAAATCTGGCCAACCTTCGGATCGCAAACATGCAGGTAAGGAACTTTCCTTTCCTCTCCCTCCTCTGTCCTGTTTCCGGCAGGGTTTTTCTTTTAAATCTTTTTTGTCTTTTTTTTCGGTGACGAAAATTGTCGTGGTTGTTGTTGGTCTTCATGTGTAGCTTTCTTGAATGCTTATTGACGGTTTACGCCCTTTGCGTGCCTTTTGTTGTGCGAGTGTTTCATTTTTTTTTCTTCGGAATGAATATTCGTAGATAGATAGTGTTATATATTGCACGCCTCTTTGGAATGTGTAATTGCGAGACCTGTGTAATTGCTGCGTGATCTACTACCGGACGATGCGAGGAGGAGAGAAACGTCCTTATATGTAATCTGTTGGCGGTTTTCTGGAGCCAGATTCCCTTCATCTTTCTGTTATCTTTTGTTGCCGCTTCTAGGATTGAATTTTCCCGAGCTGGAAGCAATCAGTCTGTTCCACATTCTGCGATAGGCGATCTTGTGTGTTGGATAATACGCAGATATGTGTTTGCATGTGCGAGGAGAGTCATTGGAAAAAGGAGTCACATGCTAGTGGTGGAGACTGTGTCCAGAAACGTTTGGTCAAGCTAACGAGGTGTCGTTAGATCTTAGCAATTGTTTTGCAACTCATTTGGATCATCATCATCAACTAACTACCTGGATTTATTGGTGCAGCCAAGATTTTACCGGTGGTCAAGAACCAGCATCTGCTACTTTGCACCCTCTTGATAGGGAATGCACTTGCAATGGAGGTATGTTGCTTGTCTTTCTAAGTGTTGAAAGGATCATGAATATATAGTGTATTCAACCATTGGACTGCAGTTTGTAGTAAGTTTGGCACTCACGGGGAACTGGACCCAACTCCTTCCAAGAATACTGGGGCATTTTTCAGCTTTGAGGGTGTTGTTGATAGGATCATGGTGGGGAAAAATCCTTTTTTTTGCAATGTAAAACTTGCCCTGAGGGAGCATGTGGTTGAGGTTTTTGGTGTAGGCTTTGACTGCAACAAGTTCTCTGATATTCTGCTCATCCCATTGTTTAATTTCAGGCACTACCTATATTTCTGGATGCAATTGTGAACACATGGGGTGCAATCCTCATTTCAGTCACCTTGATTCTCATGTTTGGGGAGGCAAGTTCAGTTTTTCCTCCTGCCAATAGGAATTGATACATGTTATTCATACCTTTGGAGTTTGGATACAATGTTCTAAAATGTGCAGGAAAATTTCGATAAATGGAGGACTGTTGAGGTTATTATAAATGAATCATGCAGTTCGGGGAGTTGTTCTGGACGTAGAGCTTTGATGAGATAACTAGCATGTGAAAATGCTAACTGGTCTGTGAAGCATGGCAGGTGCATTACCTCCAACTGATTTTTCCAGCTGGAGCTAATGTAACTAAGAATCTCTCACCAATGGAGATTGTTCATAGTGTTTGCCCTTAGATTGATGGCCAAGGGGTCTCAGCCTGGGTACTGCCCTCAAGCTGGGATTTCTGGGAGGCATATTCAATATATTGGGACTTAAGTATACATTGTGTCCATGTGTCTACTTTTCAACTGTCTGTATCTTTCTGGCATACTTTATAACTCTCTAAGCGACCACTTGGTTGAAGGAATTGTCTTTGCTGTGTGGGGATGAGGTTAGATTGCACCCCAAGCAATTTGCTCCAGATTTGGGTTAGCAGTCGGTGCAGCTATGGCACCAGTGGTCCGTGTACTCCTTGTTATATTCTTCCCAGTTGCCTTTCCAATCAGCAAGGTAAGGATTTGCTCTGACTTTTGACCCAAAGTGACACATAGGAATTTGGAGAATCAACAGGGGTTGCATGTAGACTGTTTTGGTTGTTCTGCTTTTATGCAGTAGTGTGTGACTGTTATACCACCCTTTGCCTGTAGTTTCAAGCCAACAGTTTTGGTGATTTGGCATAAGTTCCTGCTGATGACTCTCAATGTTTCTGTAGTGACAAGTTGGATTGCCTGGTGAATTATCTGTGATCCACTTGATGTTTGTTGAGGATAGTACTTTTTATGTATTCAGTTGATCTTTGGAAATAAACTCTGTTTAGACACTCATTGGCAGAGAGGACTGATCAGCATTTTTCACACTTTTGCAGCTCTTGGATTTGATTCTTGGAAAAGGTCATGACCCTCTTTTCCGTCGGGCTGAGCTAAAGACTTTAGTGGACCTGCATGGGAATGCGGTGAGAATGCCCTCATGCTCCCTTCAGTTCTTCATGCCATTGTGCATTCTGGAATTGCAGTGCTTGGTTGAACACTTGAATAGGCCACTAATTTTAAAGGAGAGGCCATTTTGTCTTTTGGTGGGCAAAAAATTGTTTTCTTTTCTTTGTGTTGCTTGGAAATTTTACAAAGACTCCATCAAAACCCCTAGTTTTATAAGCACTGCTAATTCAATTTCTCTCACAGAGTTTCACAAATTTTTTACTAAGCTGTTTTTCCTGTGATCAATAACATAAGTTACCAAGTTACATAAAGCAAATGTTCCCATTGCAAAGTAGCAGATTCTGAAAGCCTCCTCAGCAACCCTTGATGCCATCAAATTCTTGAATCCCTCGATTTTGAATTTAAAGAAAGTCAGATTCACCTACCAATTAAAGCTAGCATGAAAGTTCTAGCAACAAGCAACTTTGAAGTGTTAACCCTTGTAGTTTCAGACTTGTTCAGGTTTGAAGGACATCACTCAACTTTAGGTTTGTTTAGGTAGAGGGCAAGGGGAAGCTAAGCTCAATTGATGCATATTCCCAGCCTAAATATGCAGGTGTCAACATGATTCCCTTGAAGACTGGTTGTCAAACATCAAAGAAGTAGGGAGCCACAATTCTAAGTGTGGAGCTTTTGAAGGAGGTCCACTCTGTTCTAAAGTCATTTCATCCAGTTTTTGTTTTCTCTCTTCCTCTTTCTTTGTATTTTTCAATTTTCCCCTTTATTCTTTCGGTCCCTTCTCTTATTGGTTTCTTTTTGGCCTTTCATTGCTGTTATGTGTGTGTGCTAGCCATCATCACAGCTCAGATCTCTATCTTTATTTTAGGGTTTGACAAAACTCAGTTTGTAGACTGATGTATGACATTGGCCTATACCTACTGTTGGGAACTAACGAATTTGCTGGGGTAGTTATAGTAGTTAGTCACTACCATACATGTTTCTCTTGAGGGAAGATGTGAGAGATCATTGCTAGTGTTCACTCTCAGTTTTTGTGCTTTTCTGTACTTTTGAGTTGGCTATTTCTCTTCTCTTCCTCCTATTACTGTTATGGTCTTTTTTGTTTGGTCTGTAATTTGTTACCCATCTCACAATTTTTATTCAGGCTGGCTCAGAGAGTAATTATACAAAGGGTTCTTGATAGTGGGTAAATAAACTTTGAAGTCAGACATCAGAGGTTCAAGTGTTTAATATTATCAAGGTGTATATTTTGACAGCAGGGGAGGAATTACACTTATTTTGGAAATTGTGTACGATGATCTGCTGTATCATAATGCAGATCTTGAATTGAGTTTATTGCATCTAGGAAGGTAATGTTAAGTGCAAGACAAGGCAATCAGTACATCAATTGATCAGTTTAATTGCAGGCTGGAAAAGGTGGAGAATTGACAAATGATGAGACTACAATTATTGCTGGAGCTTTGGAGTTGACGGAGAAGACAGCTTCTCAAGCGATGACTCCTATTAAAGATGTATTTGCACTGGATGTGAATGCAAAACTAGACCTGTATGTAATCTTTCATGGCCTGCCTCAAATTAATTTCTCAGAAACACATGGAGACTTTTTGTCACGTGACACATTGCCCGTTGTATGCCCACAGTTGCTAATGTTGCACACTATGTCCTTGGCATGTTCAGTTGTGGGTGAGGTCTTTACCATTTACTTTCCAGGCCCTATTATGTTTACTGGTGTGAAACTGGCTGGCAGTGGTTTACATTAGATAACCACTTGTTCCAATCAAAAGTAAATCCATTGCATCCTCCATCTGGTAGTAAGGTTTGTTGAAGTAGGTCACAAGACTGGTCAACTTGGGTATGGAAACTAGCTTCTCAGGTGGTGGGTATGCAGTTTCATTGTATTTCCTGGGTCATCAGGTTAGTAGAAAGTTGAGGATAAAACTACCATGCCACCAGGTGGGGAATGGGGCATGGCTTTCAATGCAGCCAAGAGAAGTCTCTTGCAGATAATCTTTACCTATGATGGAAACAGACACCTAGAAGAAGATAATACACCAGCATGTTTGGCTCAATAATGTGTCAATACAGCACTTGGCTATAGTGTGATGACTCAAGTCTTAGTCCTCCCTGGTCCTGTGAGGCATACATATTTTGCAGGGAAGGTTGTCTTTCTTTTCAAAAAGAAGAAATTCATGAGGCATTCTGCAACATAAATTAAATGCAGGTTTCAAGTGCTTTTTGTACAAACTTGCTCTCTAATTCCAGCTTTTGGTATATTGCAGTGCAACGATGCAGATGATAATGGAAAAGGGCCACAGTCGGATTCCAGTGTATGCAGGAAGTGTGACTAATATAGTTGGCCTTATTCTGGTAGGGTATTATCCTTTCCCATCTGCAATGAGAAATTCTTAGTTGATTTGGGACCAGTTATGCCTTGGCAAGGATACATGTGTTAAAAATGTACATCATAACTTTACTAGATGTGTACAGCAATTAAGATGTACAAAGTGGGTGGCCACCATCCAACTCCTTGATAAAGAAGTAGAAGGAAGGTGCTTTGTTGTTCGCCCTTATGGGCTGTTAGCAATGTAGATCTGTATCAATCAATCTAAGGGCCATCTGAGCTTCTGCCTTGCAAAGTTTGGGATATTTTGAGCTTGAAATGCAGGTATTTGCAGATGTTTCGTTTTGACTGGAAAAAGACTTTCTTGTGGTGCACTTCCAGGTCAAGAATTTGCTGACTCTTCATCCTCAAGACGAGACGCCTGTACGAAACTGCACAATTCGAAAGATTCCCAGGTAGCATCTCTAACCAATTTTTTGCATCTTCTATAAGAGCCAATTGGACTCTAGTAAGAACAATTCCTTGAGAGTTTTGAGTACTTTGGATGAGGAATTGGAAACAGATGGAATCCCTATTGCCAGTTCCATGTAGGTCCTAGGCCCTGTCAGGTTTTGGACATTTTTTGGGACCACCAAAGAAACAGTGTAGTGCACAGGCTTCTCCACGTGACTGCTCTTTCCTGGGTGGAATGACTGGTAGTAGGAGTTAACATATTGGATTCAACTTTGTAAGCTTTGCAAACAATGAGTTGTGTACAGTATACAACTTTGAGAGTTAGTTATCTCAGACCCTGAATTAGAAACTTCACAAATCTCCTAGAACTTGTTTACTCAATGTCGAAGTGAAATCCATGGATTGAGAGTCTGAGAGCTCCGTCTGGCACAGTGAATTATTTATCAAGTAGGGCATAATTTGCAATGATATATCTGTCAAACCATAGATTTGGATTTCAGACTAGCAGTATCTAACCTGCTCATTTCAAATCACCTGTTACTGTGGAAACAATCTGAGGAGTTTGGGACTGTGAATGATTTTGGGTGGGAATGAAGTACTTGCAGAATTCCCAAATGGGGCTGTTCTGTGAAGTACATGTCATGATTTAGCATAAAAATGTTCCCTTTATGAATGATTCATCTGGAATGCTTACCAAATGTAATGTGGTTGATGCTTCTCAGCATCAACCTTACCCATGGCACACTGGTGTTAATAAAATTCCAGCTCTAGATGTGTGCATCCATTTATAGGTTTTTGTGTGAATTGATCAGGGTTCCTGAGGGGGCACCTCTGTATGACATCCTGAATGATTTTCAGAAAGGACACAGTCACATGGCTGTTGTTGTGAAATATAACAAAGAGAAGGCTGATTCTTTAAAGCAAAATTGGGAGCATTCAAAGCTGGATCGAAGACTTGGCAGCCAAAAACACCCACCAAGGAACTTTGATTCCAACTCTTGTAAGGGTATCTGGTCATACCTATGAGCCACATTCTGTTATTATTGGTGAAAACAAGTCACAGACTTTTGGATCTGCTGTTGAAAAGATTTTCCAAATTATCTTTTGGTTTCAGCTGGGCAAAGTAGTTGTATGTCTGACTTTTGATGGCTCATGCTTCTCTCTAATGCTTGTTTTATGGTTGTGGAAAAGGTACAGTGCAAAGGATACAGGTAGAAAATCAAGGAGTAATCAGTGATCATGGTGGTCTTTTGCCTAAAGATGTTACATCAGCAAATTCTACCACTCCCTTCAGCACAGCTCCAGTCATTAAGTCAGAGGAAGGCAGTGCAGCTGGCCATTTTCTCAGCCAGCGCACCAAAAAGTGGGAGCAAACTGGAACTAGGAATGTGTTGGAGATAGGAGATGAAACACTGACAAGCTTTCCAAATGATGAGGAAGTGATTGGAATTATAACTATGGAGGATCTCATTGAGGAGCTCTTGCAGGTTAGTGAATCCTGCCTGCTAAACTGGATTCAAGTTAGTGAAACTTGCTGAGATCTCATGACTATTGATTCTTGTGCATATAGGAAAACTTGGTGTTGTTTAACTGCAAATGCTCTCATGTCTAATTTGTATCATTACTGCTGGTGAATTCAGCATTCTGGTATCTATGGTTATTCTGTGATCTGAAGTTGTGAATTTTTTTGGGTGATTTGTTGCAGGAGGAAATCCTGGATGAAACAGATGAGTATGTTAACATTCACAACAAGTAAGATTTGTCACCAGAAAGTTCTTGAAGTTATTTCTAGCCTGTTTGGTTCTTTGGGTGACTTATCTCCAAGAGAAGTGTTGTAGGGAATTTTTTGTGGACTGAAGGTGAAACTGCTTCCTATGAGATGAAAAAGGTACAAGTGCAAACTGGTTAGCTTTTCTTTTGTATTTTCCAGTAGGTATTTCATGCTATGTATTCTGAAAATCTTGCAGGATTAGGGTGAATCCAGTGGGAAAGCCATTACTGGCTGTATCACAACCGATGCCAACAGGTATGCACATGCACATACCAGGGCCATTGTGCACTCTTGTGCACATCATCTTATAGTGTCAACCAAATTTACTCAAACATTGTTGTCACTGAATCCTTCCCCTTTTTTGAAATTCAGTTATCCCTTGAACCTATAAGCTGGTAATATATATATGATTGATTGATGGTTGTGCCATGGGTTATGGAAATCTGTGAGGTTTGATGTTGTGTTTTCTTGTGGTACAGTGCAGGGTATAGACAGTGAACTCAAGAGTTTTCAGATGTCAACACACAGCTAACACTCAAAACTAAGAGGAACCAGTATGCGCTGAACAATACCATTATGTGATTCAACCATACCAGTGTTACACTGGCTTTATTTCCTTCTCCAAGGAAAGCTGCAATCCTCTCTCTAAGCCCTTGCCATGAAAGCAAATGACAGGCCCTACAGGTTTGAAACCAAGACTTCAACCTTACCACTGGGCCTTCACCTGATGGGTTCAATTTTACAGGCATTTTGTTTTTCATAATCCATTGCCAAAATCTGACTTTTTGCAGTTACTAAATTGCTAGTCCTCAAGCTTCTTGAGTCCTGCTGGGTTATGTAAGTATTCTAAGTTGGTGCAAGTGGGGGGGGAATCCATAGTTGAGTATTTTGATGCACAGCCTTTGAAGTTGCACTGTGTAGAGACTTTTGTTAGCAACACATTGCAAGCATGGAACGGTCAAACCATGACTATATATATATCTATACATATTTTGTTACAGTTTCATGGTTTTCTTTCTCTTTTTTTAAAACCTGTCAATTGTTCTCTTCAGCTAAAGATATAAAGAGGCAGGTGTTAAACTATTCATATCTGCCCTTATAAATATGTGTATCTAGATCTAACTGATCTAATTCAATAATTATAATATTCCCACTAAGTTGACGAGCTAGATATTGTATTTTTCCTCTATATATTCCTCAAGCTTTCCCTTAGCTCCTGTTGCTATTTGGCACCAAGGATGTTTGTCCTTTGGCAGTCGTTGTGGTGTGAAGATATTTGCTAGATCTCTTCAGTCCAACAGTGCCATAACACCACTTCTTTAGATGCTTAACCCTTTCACTCCTTTTCCCAAATGAAGGGTAGCATGTGTTTGGTGTACACATGACACTTGGGATTAATAGTAAGGGGAATTGCAAATGGGACTCAATATGTTGGTACCATGTCCCTAGGGGAGAATTAATCTAAAGAAGTTTTCTAAACTAACAAGCTTGCGAGAGAACCATGATATGGTTTTTGTCCTCATACCAAGTATGAAACTAAATGCATGAATGTATGTATTGTACATTTGTGTGCTCAATTGAAAATGAAAGTTTTGTTGCTATTTATTGAACATGGGAAAATTATTAGGAAGTTTGAATGTTGTGATTCAATATTTACATAAACTGGTCGTCACACTAGACATTTTGCCTACAAGTCAAACATGACAATGAACATTAATTATCATTAGAATCCATAACATAAAAATTAATTAATTATGAAAATTATTCTACTTTGTAAACTAAATTGTCTCATTTTTTAAAAGATGAATAATAGAATTAATAACCACACACACAAATTATTTGTTTTTATCCATAGTGAAATTCAATTGATAGTATCATGATCTGAATACATTTTTTTTTACTTTCAAACCTAAATGTTATTGAATTATAATTAAATAATTTACAATAAGGTTAAATATAGGTATTAAATTCAATTACAATATATCTTTACACCTTTGTAATAATTTGAAAGAAAAAAATTCAAATTTGAAAGGTCAAAAAAATAATAAATGAAATTTTTGTTGACATAATGTCCATTGCATTATGTTTCCAAAATTTTCATTTTTTATAACCACACACAATGTACATAACCTTAAACCCTAATGCCTATGTTATATTGTTTAGGTATATTATTTTAGTTCATCTACTAATTATACTAAATATACTAACTATTATATGTAATAATAGTTAATAGATAATAAAGTTAATTATTATAAGAATATCAGTAACAATATTCATATTTAATTTTATTATAATTTATAATCTTATTATTTAAATTTTAAATCTATTATTATTATATGTTTGTTTTACTCTTTTTAATATTATTTCATTTGCTACAACTATTATTAACTATAATAGGAAATATTTAATAATAATAAAATAATACTTTTAGTAGGTATAATAAACATTTGATACATTATAATATGGCCTTAATATATTTCATTTATCTTTTAAATAAAATTTTAATATACACAAAATGTACATATATACCTTTATGTATGATTCATATATTTAATATATTTTTAAAACAAGTTACAAATGATTTAAATACACCCATTATACACTTGCACATTTTAATATGCCCTAATATCATTATAATATTTTTTATAAAACCTAATATATTCATAGTGCAATATATTCATTTTGGTCACATTTGTAATTAATGAGACATACATGGTGTTTCTTGGATGAAAACCAAACAAAAAGTTATCCTCTTGGAAGAATGAAAAAAAATCATGAACTCATTGTGATGTAGTCGCAAACATAACAAATAATTGCAAAAATGATTAAAACTAGTAGTAAATAACATTTAGTTGCATGTAGTCATAAATAAAATGATTACAAAATCTCATATTTCTTCTAATGCAAAGGCACCACCCTTCAATCTTGCCAAGACAAGTTGTGACCATTGTATTCTTAATCTATTTCAAGCTTAATTTGCATCATTACGAAATTCCTTGTTTGTCAAATCCATAAATTGTTGTCACATGTATATTTTTTTCCCCCCTTGATAATAGGTTCACAAATTTGTGTTAATAAGCAATGTACAAGGGTATTGATAATAATAAGTGTTTTTTATTGGTTAATTGTAATGATTTGCCAAGTGTTGAATCATTAACATTTTTTCCTTTTTAATATTCTAATGCATGCATTTTATCATGTTTATAGGCGGGGATGAAAAATAACTTCATGTTGGATGTGTGAAATATTTAATGATGTTCAAATACATGATGTTAATAAAGTTATATTAACATCTTATATTAAAAAGAGAAAAAATACAAATAATTTTTTAATTGTTTGCATTATAATAAGTTCAAATTCAATCAGTTGAATAAAACATCACAACATATTGCAAGTTGATCACATGTGTTATTGGAACTCAAATTGATTTTGCAACTAATGAAGAAAACAAGTAACTAAAATTATTACAATGACCTAGAATCAAAAAGAAAAATCAAATGGAGAAAATTATACTTGCAATTCTTTTAATTGAAAATGCATAATTTATACATTGTTGTATTATAGGAAAAACAAATGTTTTACAAAAGGTAACAATAACAAGTTTTAATTCAAATTAATAAGAACAAAATTGAGCTTGACTTTTGAAATCAAAACCATGTTTAAGTTTTGGATTCAAAATTCTATTTACGAAACCATACCCAAAATTGAACTCCAATTCTAATTAAATGTGGAATCAAAACCAAAAGTTTTGGGGTGGAAAATTAAAATTAATGATTAATCAAAGGTTACTTAGTGACATTGTCATGATTCATAACCATTCTCCCACTTTTAACAAATCATTTATCCAATACTAGAAATAGAATTTCCATTGCATGCTTCAAATAATGTTATTTTCTTAACATACTTTCAATTGTGATGCAAAATTATGATGAATATTTTACTACCATATCCTTTTGTGTGTAACAAAATAATTACTAACAATGGCACTAAACAAAAATGAAAGCAAAAAAATCAACAAATCATGAAATTTTTTTCAAGTTTTTATCCTTTTGCAATGAAATGAATGTTGAAAAATACATTTATTGGCTACAAATCCTTCAATCATAACTTCTTTTAGGTTTTGTATCAAATTTCTTCAAATGTGTCCATTGTCAACAAACAAAAAAAACAAAGTCTATGTCAAGACTAGATTGGTGAAGGTTGTGTGATCCATTCATTTCAAATATGGCATTATATCATTTGCAAAGGTATTTCAATTTAGAAACTTCATTATGTATTAATTGCAAGCATTTTGAATACAATATAACGATGTATCCATTCTTTGAAGGTGTGAGAGATTTTTAATTATCAAATTTGTGTGTGAAATTTGAAAGAAATAATCTTTTCATGTTAATTTTTATGCTAATAAACATTGTTAGTTTTGAGATTACACACTAATTGAATCAAAAATGAAAACTATTGTCCTACATTAAAATAAAATAAAAAAGATTACATTTCACAAAATAAAAATTGTTTTTTACAAAATTGAAAATAAATGTGGAATAGAAAAGGGTGGCAATTAAAATCAAACATAATTTTCTTAAAAAACTATATAGTTCACAACATTGAGGAAGTTATTACAAAATTGAAAGTAACTTGGCAACAAAAGGTGGTTGTTGGTGATTTTTAAATTTGACAAGAACTTTGCTACACTTGCTCAATTTCTTTATAGGTTGAGTGTTGACAAATTGATAGTTTCCTTGGCAAATGTGAAAAAAGATAATTAAAATTACAAAATGTTAAAAAAAGAATTAACAAATGCCCAAATAGTTGTAGCCATGGCCTAAAACCTACATGATAAATACCATCAAGTTCTTAAAATGAAAAGAATATTCAAAAGTTTGGAACTTGATCCCTATTTCAAAGAATTCAAATAACTTTGTTACAAATATGAAAAAAATAAGAATACCAATGATGCCTACATTTGGCCCAAATCTTAGAAAATTATTACAAGACTTGGTTGGTATCTCATAACTTTTTATATTTTTTTTACTACATTTGATTTAAGGAGCTCACATATCCTCCTTTTTTTGCCTACAAAATATTGGTGAATTTTTTTAAAGAGATAATATGATCAATCTGAATTATCTACAAGAATTTCAATTAATTTACAATCAAACCAATTTAAGCTTTTATAACACTTTGATAAAGTAAAATAAAATATAATAATAATAATAATAATTCCAAGCAAAGACCCAAAAATAAATCAATTAGTAAAAAAATTTGCAAAAGAAATATAAAAATTCTAAAATGCAAAAGAAAAAAACACAATGTGAAGAACCTAATAACAACGTTCAAGCTTGTTAACCATACTTTTGTAAGTGTTAATATAAAATTTCAATAAATGTTAAATAATTAATATTTTATTATTGTTATTGTTATTTGACCTTTGTATTTAATTTTATAAATGTTAATTAACTAGTTAATAACTATTACGTTACTTCCTACATAGTTAGGTATAATTACTTTAGTTGTTAATTAGTGCTCCATATTTGAATTAGTGTTAAATAATTATTATAATTACTAGTAAGAACCACCTAGCCTATATAAGGAGGTGAGTTTGAATCTATTGTATTCATGTTCATTTGTAATAATGCATGAAAGTTTACATTGTTATCTTTTGAATTTGAATCTATACATTATCTCTAGTTTGAAAATGCATGCATAGGAATATTGAGGTTCTTGTATATATGTCTTTTAGAAGTGTATACTTTGTTTATGAACATTTGGTGACCATCTTTTGGGCTAGGATTCAAAGTTTTGTTTATCTCCATGGGAATGGTGGTCAAAATTAAAGAACTCTAGGAAACCCTATACATTTGTAAATTTTTCCACCATTTTTTGGACTTGAAGTTTTTCCATTTATATTTATTTTATAAAGAGGGAATTTTTTAATGTAATTCTTGAAGTTTTGATCATGGAAATAAAGAGTTAAACAAAATAATTCTGATCTAAGGATTGTACATCCAAGTTTTAAGAGGGAAAATTTGGTTTATTTTTTTTAATTGATGTAAGGATGGTGTTTCAAGATTAGAGAAATTATTGTTTAATATCATTTTTTTGTTTTAAAATGGATTTAGTATGTTTTGATTCTAGTTACAAGATTTAAAAAACTTGATGAAGAGTGCTTAGCTACAACATTACTAAAGCAAATGTGACAAAAAAAACAACAATAGGTGTATTTCAAACCAAAATTGAATTCCTTAACAATTACCAATGCCATTGTTGACAATCATAGAAAAACATGGCTTAAGAGAATTAACACCTTTATCATTCCTACATTTTTCCTTGTTTATGTGCACTAAAGGAAAGGGCTATAATTATAGTAGCACAGATAAAGGAGGCATATATCACTTGTGTCAATTCTCAAAATTGATAGAAAGTGATTCAAATCCATAGAAGACATGTTGATCTACTAACTAAAGACAATTCTACATTTTTTCTATGTTTGCAAATGTCTTTACAAGATCTTGGATCTTAAAAACTACTTGTATAAGTACTTTCTAAACATTCCACATTATTGGTTTATGGGGTTTTGAAAATATTATGCAATAATGGTCATCATCTTGCAATGACACAATGTTGTGTCAGGATAAAGGATGACCATGTAATTAACGATATGTTCATTACTATATGAGCATACATTGATGCAAGTGAACCAATGCCAATTAAATTACCACAAGAGCATGGTCATCATAAGGCGCATATGGCACCATTGTCTTTACCAATTGCCTTTTTCAAGAAACAAATACATAAACAACACAAACTAATGCACACAAAGTATCTACACCTTTCAAAATTGGTGTTGACAAACATGAATATGAGGTTCCTCTTGATTCAATTTCGAAGCATGTTAAACCACATTAGGATGAATACATAACTAAAGTGTAAAATCGATCATGTTCATAGAGTGTATTAATCAACGGTTATGTGGATGTGCATGGTGAGAAACTAGGTGAATTATGTGGTGGTTCCAAGGATGTGCACATTAACACACCAAAAAGTTCAAACAATGATTTTGTGAATATGCAACTCAATCAACTATTGAATGTACCTAAGTACTTGCCTGAAGCATAAAATTACCCATGCAAATAGTTTCATGATGGCTAGATGTTCATAGGGTTCATAATTTCAATGTAGCTTGGTAGGAATTGTAAACTACAAGTTAAGATTGTTGTAGCAAATCTACCGCAATAGATGCTTGTTGTAGTTAATGCATATCCATTCTCATCTATGTTACATGATCCTTACTGCACATGACACATACTTGCTAAGGCACCAATGCATGATCCACACATGAGATAATGTTTTTTTTAGTATATACCAAAAATCCCAATTTCAAACCATACAACAACCATAGTGACACCATAATTGAGAACAAATCCACAAGAGATTAAAGGAAATTCACAAGAAATCCATAGAAGAATCACAAGGATAGATCATATCCATAGTCAATTTTTTTTTTCCTACATTCATTTGGATGGAATTGCAAAGCCTAGAATTGGTATCAGATGAATATTTTTAGACTATACGTATTGTTAGTTTTTAGATTTTTTTTTCCCCGTGGACTTATGAGAACACAATCTTGATTAAAAAAGGGGTAATGTTAATCATACTTTTGTAAATGTTAATATAGAACTTTTATAAATATTAAACAACTAATATTTAATTATTATAATAATTATAAATATGAACTTTTTAATTGTTAAGTCAAATTTTGTATAAATATTAACTAACTAGTTATAAATTAATATTTAATTCTTGCTTAATTAAGTAATTATTCTAATTATTAATAAGAATTATGTAGCATATATAAAGAAATGAGTTTGAGTCTTTTGTATTCTTGTTCATTTGTAATAACATGTAGGAAAGTTTGTCTTGTTATCTTTTGAATTTCAATCTATACATTGTGTTTAATTTGAACATGCATGCATAAAAATAATGAGATTTTTGTGTACGTCTTTTAGAAATGTATATTTAGTCTATAACAATGTGTCCCCACACTTTCACATCATGCATTGAGCTAGCCCGATTGATATCAAAACCTTCAAACATAAATTTGTTCATAACAATGTTGTGTAGAAAGGACAAAATGAAAGCCCTTCCTATTGTAATAGCCTACAACATGGAATTTTGGTGCAATAATTGGTATGTGTGATTCATCTATTACACCCACAACATATGGTATGTCATGAAGTGATTCAAATTCATTTGCAAATTCTTTTCACGATAGAAATGAATTGTTTTATTTGTTGATTAGTTGACACTCCAATTCCATACAAGTTAACAATCATTTGCATATGATGTTTAGTTCGTAATCTATTTTCAATAGGAATTGCACCACATATGTTTGAATCATGGTTTTGTAATAGTGGTGCAAAACTAAACTCAAATGGTACTTAGCTCAATTGCATTTGTAATTTGAATTCTCACTCATTGAATGACCCCAAAAGATTATGATTGAAAATCCTTATTACATGACATGAACCCACAAGATTCATGGTCAACTTTTGCAAAAATTTTGGAGTCCTTGGATTGAAAGAATCTTATAAGAGACTTGTTGAAAGTGTAACAAAACACTTGCTTCTCGGATTATGGATAGTGTATCAATGTGACAAATAAAGATAATTGAAACAATAAAGCAATCACAAATTTTTGCACTTGAAGATCAATCTTTTAAGTTTTGTAGTAGACCAAGGAGCAATGATCAACAAAAAATCCTTTCTTTGTCAAAGTTTACTTATTTCTCTTGTGGTAATGTTTGTTAATGTCTTCTTAAAGACCCTAACGTAACATACTTTTGGCACTTGGCCACTACTTATTGTGTGTGGTAGTCAAATTTGGCTTTTGATCTACTTGCTACCTTGAAGAGGCAAAACGTAGGTACTAACTCTAGTGAGGAACTTCCAAGTGATTGTGAATCATGTGCCATCACCCTTACACCAAAGCAAAGTTTCTTCCCTCAAGATGAAGCCAAAAACCAAATTGACAAGTGGGGGGGTGAGTGAATTACTTCAATCCATGCAAAACTATATCCCAAATCCTACACATATGCAAATTGTCTTCACTCATAATGAAGTCAATAAATTTAACATGCAACGTAAATGAAATTGGAATGAATTGCCTCTTAACCTTGCAAGACGAAGCACATGCAGGGCAGATGAGAAAAAACTGGCAAACCTTATATCACACATTGTGTATCCACACTGGTAAGATCCTTGCACCCTTGGTTCCAGCTCATGGGGAAATGGGTATGTTATATATGTCTACTGTCTTTGAAATCCTTCTTGGGTTGCTTCTCTCAAATTCCAATGACCAACAAGTTGAAAGGCCGTGTGTGAAGTTGATGTGGTTTTGTGGCAGCTTCTACAATGGCATAGGAGAATTGTAGCACTAGGGATGATAAATGGCCTCAGTCCTGTAGAAGCTAGTCTGTTTGTGCATGCTGTGTCATGGATAATGCATCACCTGCTGTGGAGATGGTGATTCAGCGGTTTGTAGTATTCAAGTCATTCATATGATCCATGTTACCAGGTCCTTGCTGAATGTGGACTTGAGATCTGTCACCATTCTGCTGTTTAGGGTTTAGGGTTTAGGGTCTGTGTTTGGACCTCCCAAAACGTTAGTCTAGCCAATGGACCAAGAAAAGTATAACCTCAAAAGCTCAAATCTGCATTAACACCACTGAAAACCAGAGACAGAAACATGAGTGTGCAGAGGTTATTCAAGCACAGAAGCAACAAACAGAGTGCAGTTGTCAGTGGATGGCTACTCAAATTGTCTCATGTTTCTACAACTGCTGGCTTCTGGTCTCTGTTCTTTTCACTGTACAATGTAATATACAGCTATGCTTTTGCCAGCATCCAAGGCTTGTGCTGTGGCACAAGAGACTCTTGCCATGTGGTGTTCATTGGCATCATGGTTGAGAGTTTGTGCTGTGAAAGCTTTGTGAACCCTAAACCCTTTGTTTTGCTGTTTTTACACGTGAGTTTTTTCTCTGGCAAGTCCCATAGGATACAAGCCAGCTCACATTGTGAAAAAAGTAGATGGAGTCTCAGGGATAGCATGCAGGAGTTCCTTGAAATGGTCAATCTTTCTGAAGAAAAGTACTTGAGCTGAGAGGAACCTTGTGTGTGCACTTTTGCAGCCACAAACTTTCCATCAGTTAAGGGCTGAGCTGGCAGCCATCTGGAGCCCACACAAGGACCGGAGGCACTTGTGGAGAATCACCAAGTGGGCTAAGTGACATGCTCTTTTGTATGGGGAGCAGCTGGAGCAAGAGCTGGAGTGAAAACATGGCCCAGAAGATGATGAAGAGAAAGGGGAACACACATTGCAAGGTGAACATCATGCTTTTTTCCTTTCTCCAAATGTGTATTGTATGTGGAAATGAACACTTTTTCTTGTCTGCCACATTTTTCTAGTGCATATGCCTTGTCAATTACAGAGATGTTTTTCACACCTGATGTTCTGAAATCATATGATGTAGCATGAGGCCAGCATACTTTCATCTGCTTTTCTTGCTCACTTTCAAATCGGGTATCTTGTGGGTAATTTGTTTATGACTTTCATTGCATAACAGAGTCTGTTCTTGCTCTTGGTCATGTATTAAGAAGCCGAGAGGGTGCAGATGTGAAGGAAAGGGCTAGGAGTGGATCAAGTGTTATGATACATGGAAATTGTGTTTGGTGGTGGGAGATGGTGGGGGTAAGTAAGCTGCATGTGGTTGCTACAATCTTCTGAGAATTGTTGACAGGTACTGATCAAACCTGTTTGGTATTGTGCCCAATTACATGCAAAGTGGTTATCAGGTGTCTCCTTTTGTATTCCTTCTACTGGCTGCTATTTCTTTGTTGCAGAAACCTTCCTAAATCATAATTCAGCAACTGTGGAATGTAACTATAGGAAGAACCATATCACTACTTTGTGAGTCTGACTTGCATAACTGATTGAAATTTTTGGTATCACTTGCAGTCTCTCCATACAGCTGTAAGGGGTCCTGATGGCGGACCTCTTGAAGTACACATTCGAACACAGGTCTGATCCTTTCCCTGTCGGCTTTGGATATGATATAGCAGTAAATGCAAATTGGAAAGAAAGCTGTAGCTGCTTGTCACTTGGGTAACGAAAGAAAACACTCAAAAACTTATGCCCATCTATACAAGAAGGTACAATGTTGCTGCAGATTGCACACTTCATGCCAAACACATTGCTGGATAGTATATGTATCTGTGGATTTCATTTCATCAGTGGATAAAATAAGAGGATGTTGTCTCTTGGTGAATTTTTGTTGTTCAGGTTTCAGACCCATAGTGGTTTGCTCCTGGACATGGGGACTGGAGCACTTGCTTGGAGAAGTAAGTGCACATTGTGCAGGAATGGATTGTAACACAAGGTCTGTATCTTTGCTTCACTACACAGTAATTTGCATGTGGGTATCTCAACAGTTATTGTTTATATGGTTTCCTAGGTTCACCTGAATTCAGCAGCATTAACTGAAGTCCTCGGTATCTGCTGGCCATCATGTGCATGCTGGCAGGCAGCAATGGAGCAGACATTGCCTGTTGCATGGGCATGGATGGGCAGATCATGTTCATCAATTGCTAAGTTGCATTTCCACTCTGGGACAGGGATCTTGTGGAAACACAGTTACAATGAGCCCTGTCAGTTGGACCAACCATATAGAGAAAGAGAAAGAACCCACTCCCTGATTTATTCTTTGGTCTGTGGAAATGAAAGAAATGTACAAAAGAGAAAGAGCAAAGCATTATCTTCATCAACAGCTTGACATGGATTCCTTTGTTACCAATACATGGTCGCTCATAAGCAAAAAAAATAGGAAGCTGTCCATTCATTATTCCGCCTCTTCTGAGTGTTTCCATTACACAATAGAGGCTTCCCCCCTATACTCTCTCAACAACCACCCCAGTTCCAGTACCCATAGCTGCAATTCCAAATCACATGCCAAGTATGGAGAAGAAACCTTCCAATCTAAACAAGCCCATAGAATTGTACATTGACACTTTCTCCCAACAAATGGAATCCCCCATCTTCTATTCATTTGAACTGTCTCTATATTCATTGTGTGCAAAATGTTTGGCTTTTGGAACTCAAATCCAGTTCTTATTTTGCTCTGAGAAGCATCCTTGCTATGAACTTAACTATGTATGCTGTGATGGGAGATGCAAGACAGACATTGAAACTCATCAGGTCTGCAATCCTTCACCTGATATTCTCTGTGGTGTGGAGATGCAATGCAACTTTGTAATCTGATATCTGTAATCCTTTGGACATTGGGAGGATCTGGCGGAGCTGTGGGGTGGCCATGAACTGGATCTGACTAATGGTCATTATCTGATGTAATTGGCACTTGGGGAAAGATTCTGCCACATAATTTGGTACTTTGTAGACTGGTTTGCTAGATCTTATGATGTTTTCGGTGGCAGAATCATATGCAATTGAAAAGAGGAGTTCAACTCTGAGGAACTCAGGGTGCAGGGTGGAATCTCTCCTGAGTGACAATTCTGTTGACCCTAAGAAACCGAGGGCGAAGGCAGAATCTCTCTTGAGTGACAATTATGTTGACCCTATGAAACTGAGGGTGAAGGGCAGAATCTCTCTTGAGTGACAATTATGTCCACCCTATGAAGCTGAGGGAAAAGCGCAGAATCTCTCCTGAGTGACAACAATGCTGACCCTATGAAACTGAGGGTGAAAAGGGCATGGTCTCTCTCATATGAGTGACAATCATGTTCACCCTAAGAAACGGAGGGTGAAGGGCATTTCGTAAAAGAACTGGCAAAGGAACGGGCAGGTAATGGTAAAGGTTCTTTGACCCGGTTCTGTGATTTTTCAGAACCCCGATGAAGGGTCCAAACATGTTCTATGGTTTTTTTTAGGAATGCCCCCATGATGGGTCAGAATTGGTTCTTTGTTTTTTTTTTTTTAATAACTACCCGTCAAAGGTCCATATACCCTGACACTTATCCGCCGGTTCTTTTCTTGAAAAGGAGAGAATTGCCCAACACTGGTTGAATGTCGAAATCCTTCATAATTGAATGGAAGCTGATTAGTTAATTAATTAATTAATTCAATTTTGTGGCTTTCCCCAAAAAAGCTTTGTAAAATGGCAAATGGAAATTCAACCTCCTTAAATGGGAAATAAAGAATTATAATTTGGTAAGTAATTTCATAGTGACTTTTTAAATTAGATTCTACTGCATTCACCCTTTCTATTTTTATTTTTTTTGTAATAATTTTTTTTTAAAATTGGAAATTTCTATGGATTTTCTAAATCAACTTTGCTGTTGTTTATTTTCAACATTTATATGAAGTAAAAATAACAGATGCCTAATTTACTTATCTTTTAAGATATTTCAAAAAGATTTTTTTTAATTTTTTTTCAGAACCTTTGATTGCCTTTTTATAGGATTTTATAATGATTTAACAATAAATGAGATCACTCCTTCTTCTTCTTTTTTTCCTGGCTATATATTAGCCAAAAAATCTATATTTAAAAAATTAAAAGTGGTAAAAAAAAATCATGTGTTTTTTTTTTTGAGATTTTTAATTGGCAGACTTTGACTAAGATTTAAGAAACAAATTGCCAGATTTTCTATTCATGGTTTGCATAGATAGCCAAAAATAGAGAAGGATATTTAAACCTTTTTTGCAGTTTTCATATTTATCTTGTAGCCAGCTAAATCTTCAAGTGGATCATCACCACTTTGGCTACAACACAAAATTAACAAAAATAATTTATAAATAATTTATAATAATAATAATAATAATAATATATGTATATATATATAGAAGGATTCTTAAACTTTCAGAAAGGCTAAATAAACTCAAATAATGCAAAAGTGGCTTCAAATTGCTTTACCTAATCCACTAGCAACCCCACCAAACCCTAAACCCACCAACCCTTGTATACTAATGTATTGTTCATCTAGACTCTACATGCATTTGCTTCCCTAGTAGGGACTTTTTGTCCTACATACCTACCTACCCACCTACCTACTTGCCTATAGGACCTATCCTTTTGGATAGATTTCCACATGGCTTTGCTTACCTGTAGCCACTTATTGTCCTACCTACCTACCTATAAGACCTTATCCTATAAAGGATTGGTTTCCAAGGTGGAACTCATTTGGGGTTCATCCACAAACTGTCCGTCATTCATAAAAGGCTTCCAATGGATGGATGATTTAGGGTTTTTATTATTATTATTATTATTCCCTCCAGTTTTATGATATAAAAAATATGGCAAGTTTTTTTGGTCCCGCAAACTTTGACCCAAAAGAAAAAAATTTAATTTTTTTTTGGTTGAAAAACAAAAAATTCCCTGAAGGTGGATCTTGCATGGACTTAAGTTGGAAAAAAAAAAAAAATTAATTAAAAAAAAAAAAAACCTTGCTCCACATGGTCCAAAAAGAATTTTTAAATATTATTTTAAAATTTAAATTTTTGGCATCAACTTCATAATCAAAAACATCAAATTTGGCTTTATCAAATAGTAGTAGTAGTAGTAGACCAAAGAGTAGGATGAAGAATAGGATGAAAAACAACAACATCATCACCATCATCATCAAAGTATTAGTATGCATTAATCTTCTTTTTCATCATTCTTCATGCATTTATTTACATAATGAGGCTTTTTTTTCTCATACATATGCAAACCATCAATTGGTGGTTGGGCTATTTTAGTGTTGATTTTCTTGATAATGTAGCTCATCCATTCATCATTCATTCATGCATTCATTCCTCAATCATTCATTCATTCATGCATTCATCCATTCATTCATCATTCATTCATTCATGCTTTGGTGGTGACCATAGCTTATGTTCAAATTGCTTGCCCAACTCTCCCCGGAGCCCACAATCTCCCCCGAACCTGACAAACAAAGCCACCCACCAACCCAATTATACAAATTCCGTAATCGTCTCGGTTTTGGTTTTAAGGTTCAGAAAGTACGATTGATTGGCGGAAGGAAGGAATACGAGCATCATACCCACCCACCCACGCACCCACCCACCCACTCTTTTGTAGCGTTAGATGATGTGATGATATTATGTGCGACAACCTTACCTTATAAGTGCAACCGCCCGCCGTGCATGATTTATTTGCATGTAAGGGGTAGTAGTAGTAGTAGTAGTAGGCCTAGATTCACATTGATATATATTAGAAAAAGCATGATTGATGGGGTTTTCCGATTCACCGATAGGTAGTATAATGTTACCCTACAAAATCATCTACAAAATGGGGACCATCGGGTTAGTACTCCAAAGTCACCAATAAGAAAGAGGCGGGCCAACGGAGAAGATCGGATGAAAGATTGGATGAAAAATTGGATGACACTTACATTGGACACAACCACTTGCTTGTTGGTGTCATGGCTATCGAGTGCACTTGCTTTGGAATATCCTAAATCGAGATAAACTAGAAAAACTAGAAATTGGATACGATTTCTAGTTTATATGAGGATGTGCATTTTTTTTTGTAATATTCACAAGAGTTGGATCCAAATCATATTTTCCTATGACATATCCTCTTAGATCTTGGTGTTTTTATTTTATTTTTATTTTATTTTATTAATTTTTAATATTTTTTAATAATATTTCTTATAATTTTTAATTTTTAATAATTATTTTGTCTTTATGTTTTTATCATTCTTGGGCTTGATGATATAATAAGGAAAACAAGTATTATTCCAAAATTGAGTCTTTCTGAATCACATATTGATCAACTTTTTTTTTTCTTTTCTTTTTTAAAAAAAAAAGCCTTCTCCCTTTAAATTTGTGACATAGTTATTAGTAGTGGGTTGGCGATAGTGTACAAGAGGATTTAGCCAAATTTGGCTAGAGTGAAAGTAGAAAAAATTTAGGATTCCTCATCTAACTTGGCAACTTGTTGAAAGTTGAAACCTATTTTCTAAATATGGCGACTTTAATATTCTTTTTTTCTTCATAATGTGGCGACTTGGGCCCCATTTTTTGCCAAATAAAACCCCTTTGTACCTTTCACACCTTGAAATCTAAGGGAGCACCATTTATGAGTACAACACTGGTACTTTCACCACCATCTTCAATCTCAAGGAGTGTGGAGTATACAAGTGGTAGTGTATATAATTTGGCTAGTTGAGCCATTATTTTGTGATTAAGAAATTGGCTACTATTTTTTAATGTGGTCATATAATTGGCAACCAATTTGTTGGGGGAATCGAACCCCAATTTCAATGAGACTCTGTCCAATGCACATCAATGTTCCTTCACCCCACGAATTGGAACCCAATTTGACCCCCCAATTACATCACAACTTACAAGTACAAGACTCAAAGCTTTGGAGGACCAAATTGTAGGTAAGAACAAAAGTAAAACAAAAACACAAACCTCAAGCCCCACTCCTTGATCCACTCATTGTAGTCCTTTCTTGACTAGCACACTTGCATACCACATGGAGTTCAAAAGGAATATGTGAAAATGGAATACGAATGAATCAATATGCTTAGTTTCGGCAAAGAAAATAGGATCCAAATTATCCCTACATTATATGTTAACAAACTCAAAAGTGCCCCAACAAAAAGAGGAACTTAGCAATTTGCAAGTAAATACCTAGTTCCAATAGAAAGGGCACTTAGCTAACTTGTAAGTAGAAACCTAGATGCCTCAACTACTAAGGCATTTGTATTCAAGAATCAACATAATATCGTGTTTTTGTGCTTGTCCATTGGTTGATGGCCTCTTCAAAAGGGAAGTTTTGAAACGTGTAGAAGCATTGCACATAGAATTGAATGCACAAATCCAAATGGGTGGTCTGAACTTGTTTTTCATGAACATTTTTTTAAAAAACATTGTTCGTCTTCTATAAACCCAAAGACTTGAACACAAGCTATTTTAGCTTGCTTCATAAATTTCAAGAACTTATGCTTGAGGATGGAGGAAAATCTAATCTTGGTCCATGACCAAATGACAGGGTTAACATCAAATTTCTCCTTCATGATCAACTTATTGTTTGTAATCATAGTCATCTTACAAAATAAACATTGCAAATCCAAAACATAGCCATCAAGCATAGGTTTCATCCACATCCCATCATTTCCCATCTTGCAACAGATGCAATAGGTATATTTGATGATAGTCATGTGTTGATGAAAATTATCCTTAGCATTAATGGGATGATTAGCCCAAAAGTTAAGGTAGATTACACCCAATGCTAACATTAACTCATGATTTGAAAATTTTCCTTGTAGCCCTTGGACTAGAATTTTGGTAGATTTTTTGCACTCCAAATACACATAATACATCACCAAGGGAAAATACGGCTTCACAATTGAGATCCTCACCATTTAAATATTTGCACTATCTCATTAGCAAATTGTTACTATTGAGTGTTTCAAGAGCTTTTAACTCACCTAAAATTTGATTATCAAATTTAGTATATGGATCAAAACAAAGTCAATAAAGTCAAAGTTAACACATCTTCACCATATCAATGAAATCACATACAAACACATCACAAGACTATGCCAACTTGATGATTGTATGCACACAATCCAAAAGTGACATAATCACATGTAACCCCCAAATGATTTCCAAATTGTACCCCCAAATGATTTCCAAATTGTAAGGGAGGCTCAAATTGTCATTACTAGTATTACTCCTCAGTGCATCAATGTGCATCTTTGCAATCAAATGTTAATATTGTTCCATGACACATTTCATAGGAAACGACACACAAACCCATTGCATCTTCACATTTTTTAGCAATTTGTTCTTTTTGGTGAGCACATCATAAAACTTTTGATATTCAAGAAACCTATTGGGTGAAAGAGAAAAATTCATACAAAGATTCCAAATATGGTAGTAGAGACTCCAAGGAAACCACCAAATTTAGTTTCAATAGGACCAACGCAACTAGGTTGGTTTGATGAATAAAGTAATGCATTTCGATCATGAATGGAACCACAATCTCCTTCATTTGAGTGTTCACACCAACTTGTAAACCCTTAAACACACTACTGCTATGGTAGCCCATTGAGATCAACTTGTTTCCTAATTCTTTAAAGCACTCACTCCACCAAGTGTTGCCAAAGCTTTGAGCATGAAATTAAACATGTTTTTAATTATACCCTATACATCAAGCTTCTCCACACAAATATTTAGAAGTGGGATCCTTTCCCAACTACGAACAACATACATATGAATGGAGATCCAAGAGGTGTTGTCTATCGTAATGACCTTATCCACACTCACAAATACAATATTTCCAACAAGGACTACAATTTGAATGGATTGTATAACAAATCATTCATGGATTTAACAATACACTAACCCATCAAATCACTCCAATGTTTTTTGGTGTGTGCCTAAACTTGAATAGAAGGACCAAAATTTTCATGCCCTTGAAATATGTCACCAATTGATCTATAAACATCATGATAAATGGTAGCAAACTAGACATATTTTTGCATCTTCTCTTAAAGAACTTTTGCTACAACAAGGTCCATCATGGAAGGGTGCTCTTTTAGTAATAAAAATCTTATCATTGTGTGCATGCATGCTATTTTTATTAAAGTAAAAAATCAATTTCAACCCCTAGACTTGCAACCTTAGCCTTACACCTACCTACATGCTTAAACAAGCTATCAAACTAAAATACTCTTTTTTTTCTTTGCCTTCAACCTTTGAACAAATTGCACAACAAACTTGATGAACATTGCCTTTAGTGTTTTTCAAAAAAATTGCCCAAAGAAGGCACATTACTTTAAAATCTTATAAATGTTTAACACCTTCATGATCTTGTTTTTTTTCATTAAAAGGCTTGAACCTAAAGAATCGTTTGATGGTATCACTACAATTTTGAAAGCTTATAGAACTTCAAAAGATTGCAAATTAGGATTGATTTGGTGAGATATAAAAAGGAAAACTAGCCTAAACCTAAAGTTTTTAAGAATGAACAAAGGAGGCATAGTGGATCATTTGAATGAAAAAGAAAACAAAAGTTATAACAATATTCAAAACTACAAAATGTAGACTTGTAGAGTAATGAAAAAAATCATGCAAACTTGAAAAGAATAGAAAAAGTTGAATCATAATTCAAACTTACAAAAAAAAAAGTCTAGAGCTAAAATTTCAAAGTTAATGTCCAAAATTGTTTTATGAGTTGTGACTTAATCAAGTAGCAACAACAAAATAACAAGGGCAACATGATATGGAAGAATGGAATAAGGAAGGTGACAAGGCATAGTAGAATGGAACTTAGGTGGCAAAAAGCCCTTGAATGTTTTGAAATTGAATGGCAATGGAATGTGACAAAAATGTTGTGACATTGTTACATTGTACTTCAGAGCCATAGTTTTTGGTAATTTTTTTTTGTTTTGTTACATGCATGTTGCATGGTTGATTTTTGGGTTACCATTTGGTGATTTTTCACCATGAAAAAATGATGATACAAATAGTCAAAGATACATGGACGAAACATCTTCAAATAAGCATTTGGAATAAATTGGACTTTAATTTTCTTCTACATCCATTTTCCTTCAAATACAAAAAGATTTGAAAAATTGAAGGTCAAGTTTTGGACATTTTCGTAGTAGTTATGATTTGAATTCTACGATGTCGTGCACTACCGGTGATGATCAACAAAAAAAAATTCTTATGTTTTCATATGGTTTTCAATAATTCATCATTATTTATGTCAATGTTAAATTCAATTTAAATTAACATACATTTCATCATTAAAAAACACATGTTAATTTGATTTTTCATATCCAAGTTGGTGGATAAAGAAAAAAAATGATGTAGTTATAAGATGGAGGTAGTTATTAAGAAGGCTGGGAGATAGTTATTAAGAAAGTTAATAGGAAAAAAATTGTTATTTAAAAAATAAATGAAATAGTTAGGCTTGAAAATGAGGTAGAAATTTATGAAATTGCCTTGGGAATGGTTCATGGACAACCCTATGAAGGATTCCAAAAAATCTTCCATATACCAATTTCGATTACTTGTCATTATAATTTATTATACAGGCTTCTTGAATTGTGAATAATCTCCTTTCAAATTTGTGGGCGCGACCTAGCTACTAGCCTAATTTTTATTGATGATATTTTTCCAAAAATTTGAATAGGAAAATAAGGTCTAGAAAAATGGGGCTTCCTTGTGTGTTAACAAACGAACAAGATACAACAATAGTTGCATAGATTTTAACAATGCAAAATGCAGGCTTTTAATAACATTAAAACAATTGAAGGTGAAAATAATAGAATTCACCCAAACATGACCAATGCCATTCAAATGTGGAGTATTAAAGAACTATTAGTGGTATTGGTTTGAATGTAAACACCCATAATTAAACATTAGGGTTGTTGAAGGATTTGAGGTCTCTAGAACACAAGGTTTGATTACAACTTTTTGTAGTTCCTTCTACAACAACTTGCAACCATTATACAACCTACACAATTATGAACCATATCACATTTGAAATTTTTTTTAAAAAAAAATTTAGGTAGAAGACAAGTTGGAGTTAGAATTTTGACTAAAAGAAGTCCATAAATAGTTTACATGATCACCATCCTCAAATCATGGGAATGGTTAATTGTAAGTGGTGTGATAAATGTTATAAAGTCAAAATTTTGAGGGTTTTACATTTTTGAAATAGAAAGGTTGAAAAACAATTACATAAAATTTTATAGGTCATACACATGTACGACACCAATGCACGGACAATAAATTTTTTATTCAAAATTTTTTTATTGTTTTTCAATAGGTTTGTTTTAAGTGGCATTTCATAATCTAATTGTCATTTGAACCTTATGGCGGGACTTCGGGGTCCCAAATAAACCCATCCTCAAATGGGCAATTAATTATTATTTTTGGGCGTGGGGTCCTACCTAGTGCACATTTCGCTACTGCATTAGCCAATCATCAATGATGAGTGAGGAGGAGTGCTATGAAACATTGAATGGTTGCATGCATTGCATGATTGGGTATCACAACAATGACAATGGGTGAAGCAAACCGTTAAGCGTTGTGATGCATACAAGGAGGTGGAGGAGTTTTTCATCAAATTCCCCAGTTGTTTTTTGGCCCAAAGATGGAAGAGTATAATCACCGGCTACTTGACTGATATGGACGTGGCACCAGTAACATCGGAAGCTGTTGCTCCTTCTCCAGTTGAATCCGCAGTGACATTAGCTTGTGTAACATCGAACATCAATGTTACGTCAGTGTTAGTGTTGCAGGCTCATGATGTTCAGCATCAATTAGGCGGAGTCGGTGGTTCTCATCAAACTGTGTTGCATCGACAATGTTGCCCTCCATCAAATTGCAAGGCAAACACGTTACAACAAGTCAATTCGAAGATGGGTCAACAAGTGATCGATCAGATCCAGGTCGATTGGATTTCCATGGTAACACACCGGGTCGATTCTGCATGGCAGCAGTCAAAAGACATTGTAATTAATCTTTTCTAGAGCAGATATTTGGAGTGCGAGATTTGGGCCATCATTCTAGTCGACGGTGCTAGGATCGATCCATTGTGTAACATCTTGAAGAATGGCATCGACATGCTGCATACCCATCGTCCCCCTCACATTCCTGCTCATGCAATCCACAATAGCGACCTGGATGCGATCAAGGTAGATGCCGATACATGGGAGGTCAAGGATGGGTTCTCCTTCACACATCGTTGCCTGAAGCAATATCTTCTTGATGCAACTTTAACCTTCACCAAGTTGCACTAGCGCTACAAGGCCAAGATCAAAGCCTCCAATGATGGTGCTTGTGTTGCATCGTATACAAGATGGATTTAGTATGTGCACCTTTTCTATCCTAGCTTTCGCTTAGTTTGTTTAACTGAGGACGTATGCGACTGCTGCGTTGGAATCAATATCTAGTTCAAGCATGATGACCTTCTTTTTGATGAATGCGATCGCTTACTAATGGAGAAGGAGATGCATTTGGATGCCACCACTGGTCAGCGTCGCATGGTGTCAATTTTTGTTAAAAAGTTCATCAGGCATCATACCCCCGATCAACCTGTTCTACCTACCATAATCCCTGATCACTATGATGACAAGTGTTGTGATGATGATGTTGGTGACAACGACATAACTCTTTTGACTATTACACCTCAAATTCATATCTATATTAAAAATTTTGGTGGCAATTTCGCCATGCCTCACTATGGGCATTCACACCCATTGGCTGATTATTTCAACTTTAACTTCATGGTGTCGAATTTTGTGGTTGCTGACTTGATTAATAACAACAGCAATGTGTTCTTCTATGATGAGCGAGCTCAAGGCAAGGATGCTGATGCCCTATGTAGCTTGCGATTCACCTACCATCTAGAGAAATTCAAGATGTTACTAAGCCATAAGATAACAATGTCAAAAACTCTACTTGTAATCTTCGACAACTGTGCAATTAGAACAAGTTGTAGCACTTGTCATGTAGTTTTTCGTTCTGCTCTCCATCTTGTTCTACTCGAAGGTCATGTTGGTGTACCTAATCGTAGGACATTCCCATAATACCATCGATCAGGTCATCACGTGGTGCTGCAATGCGATGAAAGGCAATAACTTCTACTCTCCAATGGCGATCGTTGAGGCCGCCAACGACGTCAAAGGGGTTAACGCGAGCTTCATTGATCATCGTGATGTGCGACGCCCGTGCTATGTTAGTTGGGGTCCCATCCTCAAGAAGCACTTTAAGTTGTTGCGTGCTCGATATATGTTCAACTACTTCTTTGAATTTGATGAAAGCCATGTCAGCATGTAATTCATGTGTTCAATGCCGGACAGTGAGGCTATCAACGTGCCACTTGTAAATGCCACGAATATAAGTTTGATCCGTTAATCATTTCAATATGATCTATTCAATGTCACTGTTATCACAATCGAACATGCAACGTTCCTGCCCATCCATTTGTTGATTGCACCCGTGTTATCACTCACTGAAAAGGATATTGTAATTCTTCTCCAAGTAATCATCATAGCCTTGAGGCCAAACTAGTCAATATAATGCATTAGGTCGCCATATCAACTAGAAAAGGTCTTTATGGTTTTGGATAGATCTTGGCGAAAGGAGTCGATTGTTGCTTTTGTTTTCTGAATCTGATATATACTGATGACGTTATGGTATTTATGGGAGGCTGGGGTCCATACAAGACCTTGGGGTTCCGCCATAAGGTTCATTTATTAATTTTGGATGGGCACGGTTCACATGTAACATTAAGAGCTATAAAATAGGCATAGGAATTTGAATTAAACATGATTACCTTGTTGGTTCATACCTAACATGCATTCCAACCCTTTAAATGCCTTTTGTTTCAAACCATTCAAGATTTCATTTAAGAAAAGAAAAAATGCAATCATGGTTAAAAGCAAATTCAATGAACTTGACAAAATTATTTTTGTTAGATGGGTGGGTAGATCCTTAAATCAATCATTGATTAAACAAACCATCAAGGTGGGGTTTAGGGTTATAAGAATATGGCCTTTCAACCCTAAAATTATGGATGAAAAAAAAATAGCAAACCCATGAATTTGTTACAAAGTTAATCAACATAACATGAATAACTATGGAATAAACCACCGAATACTACCATGAGGAGCCTAAACATCAATACTATGTAGAAATGTCTTGCAACCCTCTTGTGACAAATAATGTTAAGGAAGAACATGTAATTGATCTAAACTATTCAAGTTATAATTTACAACAAGTCAAGGCCTTGACAAACTTCACTAAGAGGTAGTGAACTTCCAAAACCTTCTTTCACTAGCCATTTTCTTGCAAGATAAACAACATGTAGAAAATCATTAGTAGATATTCATAGTCATGTTGTGACATATGTTGAATATTTATCTATCTTGTAGAAGAAAGTTATGGACAAGGCGACATCAAAACAAATTAAAAATAGGAGGTGAAAGGAGAGGAGGATAAACATGCTAAAAAATCAACAAATGTTATGACTAAGGCAAGGTGAACAACAGAAAAAAATAGAAATATTAGTTAAGGCACTATTTGCATAAGCTTGGTTTGCATCGATGGTAAGGGAAGTAGGTGAATTCTTTCACTAGAATGTTCAAGCAAGCTTGCAAGTAACATTATATTTTGGATACATAGTTGTAAACGTTGATAACACATTAATAGTAGTTTTACAAGAAACTAGAGACGTTAGAAAAGGAACAATGGATAGAATGTGAATGTGCAAGCATGTTGTAACAAGGTTACATTTTTTAGCAATTAATTAAATGTACATGGGGGGGGGGGGAGTTGATGCGCAAAAATAAAAAATAATAAGAGTAAATAAAATTCAAAATAAACAACAAAAAATAAATTTAAAAATAAAAAAAATTAAACACGATCAAAAAAATAAA
>Ga0116227_10003222_pt1 | contig 36539 bp, 17 predicted proteins | sample S1TSphgellanicum_FD_89693 | JGI IMG/M metagenome (GOLD analysis project Ga0116227, IMG submission 89693) | Host-associated microbial communities from peat moss isolated from Minnesota, USA - S1T2_Fb - Sphagnum magellanicum MG | ecosystem: Host-associated > Plants > Peat moss > Unclassified...
AGTTGTAAAGTGGCATGGGACAAATGGAACTATTTCGCGTAGGCCCAAATCAAAATCGGACTCCTCCTTGGGGTTGAGGAAACTTGGCCCCGAGAGAAGAGGCAAGCAAGGTGAGCTTGCGGGAACATGCACATGCCTTAAGTGCATCCCGAAGGGTTGGTTGGTAGTGTGGCCAACGCGGGAAGTCATGAACCCGCTCACATACTTTAAGTGTAGTTTGGGACTTGGGTTTGGCAAACCCAAGTGTTGCTTCTCGTACCTTGATAAGCAAACCTTTTAGTTAAGGCTTGGTTGGCCATTTAGACAAGCAAGGTACATGGGTAGGTAAGAAGGTAGGAAATAAGAATTTAGCCTAGGTAGGTAGGTAGTCAAGCTTTTATATTATATACCACTAGTTGCATATTAGTTGCATACACAACCATGAGGTAGTCACATATGCAACTAAAAAGGTTTAAAGTAATATACTTGGATGAAAAATCACAAAAAATCATTGATGTTGTTATTTTTTAACACCATTAATTGCAACCTAATTGCATAAACAACCAAATGTTTTGAAAATTATATTGTTGCAAGTGTTTAGTTGTAAGAATAACCAATATAATCACAAATGACAACCAATTGCATGTAGGTGCAAATTAATTGGTTGCAAACAATTTTTTTTCTTCTAATGTATAATCTCCAAATTCCAAATTCATAACACTTATGTTAAACATTCACAAATTGAAACATGAAAGCCAAGAAAAAAGTATCATTCACAAACTACAAATAACACTTATAATTACGTAGTAAGTTTGAATTGTCATCAGTTAGGTTGAACATTCACAAGTTAAAAATTGATAGCATTGATAAACTAAATCAAAATATAATTGTGTTGAGCTCCACTTGACAACATTATTTTTTACATGCCCAAATTGAAAAATGATAGCTTGAAAATTTTTTTTGTTCAATCTAGATTTGATTACAATAAACTATAATTCATAATACCAGTATTAAAAATGCTAACTAAAATGTTGTTACAACCTACAAAAAGCTTATGAAATCCAAACACAATGCAAACGTTGTTTGAACTCCATTCCACAACAATGAACATTGAACATCACAATTGAAACATGACAACCCAAGAAAGTTTCCATAGGTAGTCACTACAAATTGTAATTCTCAACTTTGACAAGCTTAACATCTCTAAATTGAAACATGGCAATTTAAAAAAATGTAAAACTCCAAAGATAGTTGTTATTAGTTGCAAATCACAACATTGACATGTCAAACATTCTTGAATTGAAAAATAAAAATTTGAAAACACCTAACAAATCTAAATGCAATTGTTGCAAACTCAAATTTGACATTTCACTTGATGTCTTAAAACTAAAATTCTTAATTGATATATGACAATTTGCACAAAACCAAATTAGTTTCAAATACTACTACTACACAACCTTGAACAAAACATTGCCATGGCACATGAAAAGGACCGACTTGAAAATAATTTGAATTTGATTGCAACCATATTATAATTATTGTTTAGATATTATTTCAATTCACAAACCCTAAATAAAATAATCACAACAATGAAGATGAAAAGGTCTTGAAGAATTTCTACAAATTGATCAATAAATGTAGGCCAAATATTTACTACATTTATTACTAAATTTTATTCAAATAAGTAGATTTCACAAATAATGTTAGTTTAAGTTTCCAAAAGGGATCCAAAATATATGCCAAGGAGATCTTAGAAAGCCTAGTTGGCAAAAATTTATAAAAGTTTAGTTGATGGAAGTTTTTAATAGGTTTAGCTATCAAAATTTAATTAAAAGGTTATGAATTTTTACAAGGTTTCATTAGATAATAGAGTTAGAATCCCAAAGGCGCCACCCTTCAATTCCACAAACAGAAAGTTGTGGCCTACATACTGCACTTTTATTTCAAATGTAGCTTTGTATCATGCCTTATTTAATCAATAAAGTCTTTTAATTTTCATTCATTACTGAATCTTTAATTAATTTTGTGAAGTCCATGTAGTTCTTTCCTTGAAATTTTTTGTCTTATCCTTAACAACTTAACAAAAATTCTTGTCAAATTGTTTCACATCTTAGTGAATCACAATGGAAGACTCTATTGTCATGATTGTTACAACATTGCCTTGTCTTCAATGGAAAATTCAAGAGTGTCCAACCCCAAGCCAATTCATCACAATCTTTACCCCTAATTTTCCAATACCTTCAACAACAAATCCAAAAACTTCATGAAACCAATATTCATTGCCTTGAAACTTTAAACATTGCTCAACTTCCATGATAACATGCTTGAAAAAACCCAAACTCAACTTGCTTGAAAGATTCAATGGGACAAGTGAAAAAAGTTGAAGTTTTATTTAACATTCAACTTTTCATCCATTTGTAATCCACTTGATACCCCAATAGTGCTTACCAAGTTGGATTGGTTGGGATTCTCCTTTCAAGAATGGCCTTGTTATGGTTTCCACCATTTCTTAAAAGGAATTTACCATAGTTCTACAATTTTGATGTTTTCATTGCATAAATTAATGCAACATTTGGTGAAGCCGATTGGATATAAACATAATGAAAGGGGTGACACTTGGTTTGGAGACAATTGTTAAAATTTGTACCCCTACAACTTTGGAAATTCACCATCACTACAAAAAATCATGTTTTTTTTATTGGAAAAATCAGTCAAAAATACCCCCATTTGGGTCTTTTTACCCCTTGTTCAATTTGACCAAAGTGTCAATTTGGATGAATCAATTTCAACATAGTCTTTTTGACTAGGGTCTTTTTGACCAATGGGTCTTGGGACATTTTGACTAGTCAAAATGATCAATTGTCAATTTGGCCACTGGTCAATTAAGCCATCATTATTTACAGTTTGATGTGCCATCATTATATTACATCTTTGAAGGTGACATGTCATCATATGTTACAAAAAGTAGGTAGGTAAATACCTACCTACATCCTATCTACAACCATACACCTACAATGTACATGTACATTGTATACATGACCACATACAAATCTTATACACATGGTTTGCCCAATTTTGGACCCAAGACTTCATGGAATCATCCCAATGCCTTTGCCATCAAACTACACCACCTTTTGTTGGTAAAGGTAAATAGGTATGTTTTAGATAAGTAGGTAGGTAGGTAGGTAGGTTGGTAGGACCTATATATGTTTAACCTACCTAACTAGCTAAAGCTAGGTCTTTAAACAATTATGTACCTTGTTAGGCTTAGTTTGCCTACTTAGCTTAACCTATTGACCTAGTTATTTTTTTGTGGCTAGTTAAGCTACTTATAACTTGGTTTAAAAAGCCTTGGCCAAAGATATTTACTTAAGCCTAGGCTATTTATTTAGCCTATTATGCCTAAGCCAATGTTACTTGCATTGAAGCTTAAGTTACCTACCTAATTTAACTTGGATTAATTATGTTAGGTTAAAGTAGGTAATATAAACATAACCTAGCCCATTAATCATGTTAAGTTTTAGTTAAATAACTTAAGCTTGAAAAATAGGCTAAGTAGCCAAATCGATATGACCAATTTGATTAAATGTCAAATTAATATGGCCAATTTGATTGAGCCTTAACCATTCAAGTTGGCCTATTTGAATAAACCATAGTGACCTTGATGACCTTTGTCCTTTTTTATTAGATGTACAACATGACACTTGGTAAAGAAATCAACCAACCAAAAGAACCATGTGCCTTTCATGCCCCATACCTTTAATCAAAATGGACATCCCTTCTAATCAATGTGAACATTTTAGTCAAATTAAACCTTCTGAAAAGTCATGATTTCTTGTAATGGATGGGAACACCATCTTTTAATAATCTTAAATTATATGTTTAAAACACTCTAAGGATGTGGAGCTTTTTTAATCAAAAGTCACAAATTTTCTTATCAAACATTCACCATTCATGCCCAAATCCATGTTAGCGATTTAAAATGTAATTTAGGAGTTGAAATTGATAAAAACTTGTTTATGGTACATTTATGAAAATTTGAATCAAATGTGCTTGTGATAATAAAAAGAAATGTGAAATTTAAGGATTTTTTTATTTAACAAAGGTTTTTCATTTTTATGTGGTAAAGGACATGGATGCATGTATACATGTGATAGGATAAAGATCTAGTCATTTGTGTTGATATTAAATATAATATTATAAATAGATTATGATTTAAAGTCCATAATTGGTGGATGAATATATATAGCCTTCTAGATGGATGACATTGTTGAAAGTTGAATGGCAATTTATTTATATGTCCATTAATTAGAAGTTTGAATGACTGTGCAATTGATGAATTGTGGATCTTGATATTTTCACAATTCAAAATTTTTGCCCATTAATAAGTTTGCATTAATGATGCATCATTTTAACATTGGACGTTTGTTGTCAATTTGAAATTTACTGCTCCTCCACAAGCTCCCCTTCCCAAATTGGTCTTATAGACATTAATCACCATGGTTTACTCTTGCAAACTCCAAAGTCATTACTTTGCTTAACACCACAAAATAATGTTGTATGCTTTGAAGATTGTTTTACATGCAAACTCCAACCTTGTTGTGTTTCATTCCCTCCCACCACTTTGATCCATGTTGCAATGACACATTTGCTATGTGCATTGAGGATCATCTTGTAAATTAGGGTCATTGATGCAACATTTGTAATATATTTTTGTTGTTTTTTAGCAACCTTCTTGTAGGCATGTGTTTTATGTTAACAATGAAAGAGGTTACCAAATAGTTGTGAGTTTGTTATATTAAGGAAACATGGAGCTTGTTTGAGGGACTTGTAAATAAATGTAATTATATTTATAACATTTATTTTATTTCATTTGAGCAAGTGTGTGCAGAGGTAGCAACTTCCATGCACTTGTACTTGTCATAAAGCACCAACAAACTTAATGGGTCACAATTTGGCAATAATAGTCGTGCAAAATTTGCTTTTCATAGGTTCATACGGAATAAACACGGATGTCATTTATCTACTTGTGTTGTTTGAACATTGATATCATGCGCATTGTTTAAACATGAATGTCATATGCCTATTTGTATTGTTTAAACACAGATGTCATTCATCTACTTGTGTTGTTTGAACATTGATATTGTGTGCATTGTTTAGACACGAATGTCATATGCCTATTTGTATTGTTTAAACACAGATGTCATTCATCTACTTGTGTTGTTTGAACACTAATATCGTGCACATTGTTTAGACACAAATGCCATATGCCTATTTGTATCGTTTAAACACGGATGTTGTATATATTTTCATGTTGTTTACACACGAAAATCGTACACGACTTTCATGTTTAAATAATGCACAACATTCATGTTTAACCAATACGAACCCATGAAATAACACATTTCACATGGATTTGGAACGAACCCATGAAACTTATAAATTTGTGATGAATGGTTTTTAGCAAGTGGTTTTTGTTCTGTCACAATATTAAGCCAATTTGTGTACTTTTAGGTTTTTTTGCTGATCCATTTTTGTGTACTTGATTTCTTGAGTTTCAATGAGAATTGGGGTTTTTGGTATAAAACAAGTCTTGAAAGTTGAAGAGCTTAATTTGAGTTGCAAATCGTGCAATGCCACATCATTTTTTTTTGTTGTAGCCCATTTCCTTCTAAAAATGGGTGAGTTGGAAACCCACCAAAAAAAAGCTCAACATTGACACCATCCTAAATATTCCAATGGTTCTTAGAACCAAAATTGAAATTATAGTAGTGACCATGAGGTGGTAGAATCATTGATCAACATTAGTTGAAATGATGGTGACCTCAAGGTGGGAGAAACAAAAGATGTTAATAGAAATAAGGCTATGTTACAAGGTCCAAACAACAAGGTGGAGATTGACTTAGAAGATGACATTGAGAATACATCTCCGAAAGCTAGAAAGAAAGATTACAAATGGAAATGACATCAATAAATTAAACTTTGTTAGGCAAATTATGAAAGCAAAAAGAGGCTCATTTTGCCCAAGAAGAAGTTCAAGCCTTCTTACATGCAAATTGGTTGATAGTTAATGAAAGGTGTAACATGGCTTTGGTAGGGATTATACCCATGTTCATTCATGATTTCTTGGAAGGTTATGTATTTGTTCTTTTCAAATATAGTTGCTAAAAATGTTTTAGGAAATTATTCGTTGAAAAATTGTGTTTTAGAGTACTTTATTATTTTAGAAGATTTAGATAAAACCAAGTTATTATAAACAATCTAAAAATTATTGTCACACCACTTGAACAACCAAAGAACCATGTGCATTGTTATGGCCAAGGATATTGTTCGTGCTTTAGTAACTTCTATTTAAAACTTGCAGTTGTGACATGTTGTTTAAGGTCTAGGCATGGATAGCAAAGAATAGTGTCTATATTAAATAGTAACTTTTATTAAGATTTGTAGTACTAAACAAGTTACTTGAGTTTTAGGTGTGGATGACTAAGAATATGATTTATGTTAAATAGTTACTTCTATTAAGACTCATAATACTAAACAAGTTACTTGACTTCTAGTTGTGGATAGCAAGAACATACAAAAAGAGGTTGAAGATGACGATATCAAAATACCAATGGAAATGTGTTTCGGTTAAACAAAAAGAGCGGGAAATGTGTTAATGTTTTGTGTGAAATTAATGTCCAATAAAATTTGGCTTCTTGGTGTGAACATTATAAATTAAACAAACACATGTTGTAGCATTTAGAGACTAGGGTCCTTGAATAAAATTCCAACTCCAACAATCGAACCAAATATACAAAAATAATTATTCAATACATTCCATTTCAACTATAGTTTTCATTATTTTACAAATTTGAATTCAAGCAATTATGTTTTTCCATGGTACTTGTTAGGCAATGAATTAAACATTAACTATTATGGACTTTTGAAAAGTAAACATGAAAAAAAGGAATTATTTAAATGTAAAAACAGAAAAAATTGGTACCTTCAATATTGATGTAGTGAATGTTTTAAACATGGGCAAACCCATCCTTGGGTGGTACCATTAGAAACCACTTCAAGGAATGATTAAAGAGCTAAAAGTGGCCAAATCATTTTTTTGAGTTCTTTCCTTTAAATGTTTTCACAACTATAAATTGTTTTTTTTTTCATGTTTATTTGTTGTACATGCATCAATATATGGTTTGAATTTTATTTTGGAATAAAAAAGTGGGAATTGTTTTTAAAAATTGTATTCCTAGTAATGATAGCCCTTTTAGGAATCAATAATTTTAGCTTTGAAAATTCATAACTAAATTATGCTTACTCAATTAATCTCCTATTAAAAATCAAAAATAGGATGACTTCAAAATTACTTTAGAAAAAAATTCCTAAGAAAAATTTCAAATCATGGTTCAAATTTATGTTCTTGACTAAAAAGTTAAAATAAAAAAACCAATGCTACATTCTTGAAACTCTTTTTAAATGAAATAATTAGGAACATCAAAATACAAAATATTCTTCATATATTGAACTTTCAAAATCTATGGAACCTTATAAATGTACTCATTAAAAATTTATGAAAATATTTATTTATGTGTTTCCCTATGATTTTTTAAAGTTCGAAAGGTTGAGTGAATCAAGGTGTGACATTCCTAATCATACCACCCAAGGATGGGTTTTTGATCCATGGACATGTTGATTATGCACATGAAATGTTGTTTCATTATCAAAAGTATCCCCAACCATGTATAAAATTTCATTATTATGACTCAATATAGTTGTGGTAATTTTAAACCTCTAAATGATATAACAAAAGAGGTTTTGAAGTGTTAGAAAATGGATGAAGGATCCCATGAACCCAAATTTCTGATGTTTTAAATTTTTAAATTTTTTCATTTTAGAGACTTGTAATTTTAAAATTCTACCAAATCTACTTTCTTCCTACTTTTCAAGTAGATTGCCAAGGTAAAAACATTGTCCACTTTATTTTGTTTTCAATCTTCCGAAATTTGGAAACAAATTTTTTGCCTAATACGAACTTTACATTACCCAAAAGATCATTGGAATGAAATAATATGAGGTGCATGCACCCATTACCTTCAAGTTTCCAAGATTTATTCAACTCAGAATTAATTAATGGTTCTTAGAAATGAATTATTGCCAATTTCTTGACCTTTTTAAATTTGATGCCACTTGATTAAAAGAACATGTCATTGTGAATCCATTGTTTAACATAGGTCCTTTTTTTTCTTTAGGTGGCCATTGAACAACTTGTGATGCAAGAACAAGTGATCAATTCATGATAAAAAATCAACCACTAAATTCAAACTGTCTATATTTCATGAATAGGTTCAAAATGTTCTTCAAAGTAAAATTTGTTGTTTTGTATTGAGACCTTGCTTTGAAAACCTTTTGGGTCATTCAATAAGTGATTTGTGTTAAAATGTAACAACATTAGTCCTTGAATTTTTAGTGTCCATTGCGTTTAAGGTGTATGTGCTTTGTCAAGCAATACAAAATGTACATGGAAGTATATGTTGTTGCTAATGTAATGAGAACTTGCTTGGAAAGCCTTTTGGGTCATTGAACGAGTGGTATAGGCACAATATGAATCCTTGAAAGATTTTGTGTCCATTGAACTTAAGATCCATGTGCTTTGTGAAGTAGTTTGAACTAATTTTTGGGAAGTACACATTGTTTAACACAATGAATGATTGCTTGAAAAACCTTCCTAGTTGGTAATTGAGTAAGTGGTGGATACCAATTTAATAAGAGGTTAGTTTTGTTTGATAAGTTTTGTCCATTAGATTTAAGGTGTTTATGTTCTTTTACTTGTCAAGTTGGTATTTTTTCAAAGTATAAGTTGTTGAATCATACTAAACAATTTGCTTGGGGAATTGCCTTTAGCTGTTCATTGAACAAGTGGTGTAGGTATGAACACAACAACTTTGATTCCTTTTGAACTTTGGGTTTCATTGACTTCCAAGGGGTATGTGTTTTACTTGTCAATTTATGAATGTTTTCAAAAGTAAATGTTCATGAATCATGTTCAATGCTTGGTTGGAAAACCAATAGATGGTCATGGAACAATTTGCATAGGTACAATTGTAATTAAGTTCAAAACCTTTGAAAATGTTTTGTCCATTAATCTCAAAGTGATATATGATTTGGCTTTATATGGGTGGCAAGGCAAGAAGGTGAAAAAACCAATTAAAATGTATCATCCAATTCTTAAATCTCAAGTACCATTACCAATAATTCAATCAATCACAATGGAAGTAGGGGTTAGGCCACGACCCCTTGACATGTATAATAATTTTCATTGTTTTTAAAAATGATATATTCTCCCCAAAATCTTTAGGTGTGTATCATATCAACCAACAAATGTCCATGCCCATTGATATTAATGGTTGTTTATTGTGTTTTTGCAATTTGCCAAAGGTGATACAATGTTCTTAATGATCAAACATATAGTTGCAACTTCAACAATAGTTTCTAATCACAATTTGTTATATGCACAAAAGAATTTTGCCTATTCCAAATGTTAAATACTATTCGCATCTACTCATCAAAACTTAGATATTCATGCCAACATGGGTTGATTGGGGGCTTTACATGGTCAATAGGAAAAAAATTGACTTTAGTCACCTTGTGTCTTGTGGTTGGAGTTAACATACATTTGAAATTGACCATATTAATACAACTAGTAAAAATTAGCCAAAATGTAACCACTTTGTTTGCAACTACATGTGACGTGTAGTTGTTTGCAACTAAGTTTGGGAGTATTTACAACTATAAAATCAAATGTCAACTATTTTGGACACTCTTACAACTATGATGCAACTATTGAAAATTTCATCCTATTGGTTGGATGGCTTTTATGTTTATTTTCATCCATGACTATATTGATATGTCACATTAGTCGCAATAGTCACCAAATTAGTCACATCCTAAACATATTCTACGGTGACATAGGGTGTATTTTTATGTATGTATTAAAATTATATTTATGTTATATTACATATATCATAAATATATATTTGTGTGTATATTAATTATGTGTATGTATATATATTGTTCATATAATGAATCTAAAAATTAATATTTGAACTCTGAAATTTATTATTCAAATCTGAAAAACAATATTTCAGTTATGAAATGTATATATATTTGAATTTAAGAAATATTTAACTGAATTTTAATTTTTCATTTGCATCCTGATTTTTTTGTTACTTAAAAATCATTATTTGAGTATTAAAATTGTTATTCCACTTCTAAAACATTTTATGTGCATCTAAAAATCAATATTTGAACTCTGAACATTGTTATTCAATTCTGAAAACTGATATTTCAATACTAAAAATTCTTATTTCAATTCTGAAAATTATATTTGAACCTGGAAATTGTTATTCCAATTCTAAAACATTCTATTTGAATCTAAAAATCAATATTTGAATTTGAAGTTTTAAATATGAATTTTTGACATTGTTAGTGTTATTCAAAAATATATGTTTGAGTATAAGTTATAATTGAAATTAAGAAAATTATATTTCAACATTAAAATCGATGTTTCAATTCTGAAAATTACTACTTGAATTCTTTATATATATATAATTTTTTAAATTTTGAATCTAAATTTTTTAATTTTAATTTTAATTTTTTTATTGGAATTCATTGCTTAATTATTTGAATTTGAAAATTAATATTTCAATTTTGAATGTGTAAATTTTTATTTTTTAAAAAAAATTAATCCTTAAAATTATATTTTAATTTTGAAAATTGCTATTTCAATTCCTTAAAATTTTGAATTTTGAATTCTAAATTATTATTTTTGATTCTAACAATTAATATTCCAGCTTTGAGTTTGTAAATTTAATTTTAAAAACTTATTTGATTTGAAGCTTGAAATTGCAATTCCAAATTATTTTTTTGGATTCTCAGAATTAATATTTCAATTCAAAAAATTATTAATTGAGTCTAAAAATGGACATTTCAAATTTGAATTTGAAAATTGACATTTCAATTCTGAAAATTTTATTGAAATTCAAAGACTTATTTCATCTAAAAAACGATATTTGAATTTTGAATTTTTTTTGGGAATCTAAAATAATATTTTAATTCCAAAACTTATTGATTGAGTTTTAAAGTTTTTTCTACTAGTGTTATCCATAATGAATCACTTTTATAGATAATTTTAATTGATTATATTACTTATAAGTTAAACCAAATAATTATTTTTAAAACATATATTATTAAATTATATTTTTTATATTCTTACAATAAAAGAAACTAATTACTGTAATTAATGTTACATTACTTTAAAATCATTGTAATTACTTCATATAAGAATTAATTATAGTATATGCATAATTTTAAAAAAATTGAACGTAATTATTCACAATCTGTAATTTATAACTTCAAATTTGAATTAAAATTTTGGAAAGATTATAATGTGGTTAAAATAATAATTGTAATGATTGTAATTTCAGGAATTATTATAAATTAATTTAAGTTTTTATTTTAAAAAATTCTGTAATTACTTATCTATGATAAATGTTTTTACAATAATAAATGTAATTATATAATAATTAATGTAACTATTTTAATATATATATTTTTAAAAGTGTAAGAATTGTTTTTATAACAATTGTTCGTTCATTATTTATAATTTGAAAAAAATTTAAATATTTATTTTTAAAATCAATATAATTATATTATTTTAACATTTATTATATTATTTATAATTCGACTAGATATTTTTAAAATAAAAAATATTTTAGTTATTTATTTATCTTTGCATTATGTATTAACATCTTGTGGGTAACTAAATAGCTAATTTGTTAAATATTAAGAATTTATTATTTATTTAAGTAAAGGATAATGAATACTTAATATTTGTAGTGTATAATTTATATTTTAAATATATGTTAAATTTAATCATTATTAATTAAATGGTTATTTAATTATCTAGTGAGCCATGTACTTGAATTGTTTATAAATCTAAAAATTAAAAACAAAAGGCATGAAGAAAATTTTGGAATTGCAATTTAGTTTGTGAAGAAGTTGTAACTTTAGAATTTATCCTATATTGTTTGTTCTCCATTCCTATTTTGAACATTATATAAACAAGGTGTGTGATCATCAAATTTGTGCACATGGGATGAGCCAATCAAAAAGTTTAACCCAAAACAAAAAAAAAAGTTATGCACATCAACTTCCCCAACCTATTTATTTACCTAACTAGATAGGTACATAATATGACTTACCCACCTAAGTCAACCAATGTATCTACCTACCTAAGTACTTACTTATATGAGTAGGTATGTAGCCTAGGTTTGCAAGCACCTACCGACCTAATATTAATATTTTGTATTAAATTCATTTTACAGTGCCACGTGGCATATTTATATTGGGCCACGTGTCATAACATAGGATCATCCAAGCATTTGAATTGAACATCCTAGATTATTTCATTATTATTATTATTATATTCTAAATGATTCAATATTAGAACACATGGCAACACATCAATTGCTTCAATTGTGACCAAAATAATTGCATCGTAGTCGCATGTGACAATACATATGCAATGGAGTCAAAGGATGAACTTGTATTTGTTGAATTTTTCTTTCATCCAATACCTTTTGTCATTTATAATTAATGTTTCATGCGACTTGTCCAAGGTGACTAATGAGATTTTAATCGCAAATGTCACTTGTGATTAAATTTTAATTGTAGAGACTAGTTGAAAATACCTATTTTTCTTCTAGTGATATGGTGTTCAAAATGACACATACATTATAAGTTGGATATATTAATGCCTTATCATGCAAAAATTGAGAGTAGATATGTATCTTTACCCACTTCATTAACTTTAAAAAAGTAAAATGTAATATTTCATCTATTTGCTATATTAAAATCTATTTAAATGCATATTAAACTTCAAAATTTTCAATTTCATTATGATAAAATCAAAGAACATGCTCATGTTCATCATTTAAATAAATAAAATTTTAATACTAGTATGTGAAGACATACTTCATGGTAACTTTTCGTTTATGTTGCACGTAGATTGCAATGATCAAGAGTTATCTAGTTACTTTATCTTGCTTGCACATCATCAAGGTTTATTGATCACCGGATGATGTTGTTGAAATTCTAAGGCCACCCAAAGAATTTTGGCAATATTTCCCTTCATTGCATTTTGCACATTAAAGTGCAATTCCCTCCAATCTTCATGACACCCAAGATCTTGGAACATATGTGTCCAATTTAATTGTTGTTGATGATCCATGCAACAAATCATTCTTCAATTTGCAATGTTGATAAACGTTTGTATTCAATTTGCAAATGCATGCAAAAGGTTGTTGGAGGGGCCGGGACAAAGCACTATGTTTCATGTGAGAAACGTTGATCACGGACTTACAATCCCATGATTTGGTAATAAAAATCATGTGAAAATTGTTCTTTTGTAGGTTCGTATGTTTTGCACACAAATGTCTTGCATTTAAAACACAAATAATGGACGTATAAGTAGTATGAAATATTTTCATCCACATGTGTATTCATTTGTGTCATTCCCAAGAATGTATGGAATTTTGGGGTTCACCATGTACTTGCCCATATGATCTATTTGTTTTTTCATGTTCCATGATGTGCATTGTTTCATCCATCCAATTTTGTGCATCTTCATGATGTTGTAGGTAATCAACAATCCACACCTCACCTTTTTCAACTTACCAACATGGGAAAAAAATTCATGTGCACTAAATGCACCCATTATAGCATGTGTGTCAAAGTGTTTTTGGCATTTTATGGTAGCCACCAATCAAATTCCTCCAAATATTGTTCAATGCCATGGTATGTGGCCATCCAATCATTGGCATGAGCCTTCATCTAATCCACCCACCAAACCAACCATTCTTTCGATGCATTAAAGTAATCCAAACTTAGAAGAAATCCTTTTTGGTAATGTAAAAAAATTCACTAGTTCATGACACAACCTCGAAAGAATGTTGATGTTTGGTCATTTGGTGTTCGAATTTGACCATGCATTATATTTGTTGTTATTCCACTTCAACATTGTGTACCTTAGATATATTGGTCACCCAATTTATTTTTTAAAAACATCTCCAAAAAAAAAAAAAACCTAATCCATGTGCACACATTTGAACAAGCAAACCACATGGTGTTGGTTGGGCTATGGTAGGAAGTGTCAACCACATTTGGCAATGTTGGGAAGTGTGTTAGGATGAGCACAATGGTTGGGGGCAGAGAGAAGGGGGGTTGATGGTGCCAAAAAAATGTTGACCAACAATTGCAATAATAGGGGATGATTTTTTCATTGTCCCCGTTATTTACGATCTCCCTTGCACCCCTCATCATTTCCTTTAATGTTTTTGCCCTCCTCCATTTTGGTTATTGACCCCCATCATCTTTTTTGTTCATTACTACAATTCACATTTTTTTAATTAAGTTTTCTAATTAAAAAATACCCAAAATGACAAGCATAAAAAAGACCACCCTATCAATTTGGACAAGTTAATTTAAACGTGTTGGCATGGTTGGGTAATCAATTTGGGTATGAATCATAATTTTAAAATAATAATCTAAAAATGATTTAATTTTTTAATTAATAAGTAGGTATGTAAGTAGGTAGGTAGGTAGGTAGTAAATAGGTCTAGGTAGGCTAAAAAAAAGGCCCTTAAGTAGAAGGTGTTAACCTAGCCTAGGTTACGTACCCTAATTTAATTTAATCAAACCTAATTGAACTACTTTAATTTAACCTACCCAACCTAACCTTCTAAACATGCACATACATTGGTAGAAAAATAGTCTTTTGCAATTTGTCTTATGCAACTACAATTAACAATTAAACATAATGATTAAACTTAAGTTAAACCTAATGATTATACCTAGTGGCAAAACTTAAGTTAAATTTAATGGCCAAATCTATTGGCTCAACTTAAGGTTTAAACTAAATGTAGTGGTCAAATCTAGTGGCTAAACATAATGGCTAAATTTAAACTAAACCTAATGGCTAAAATTTGATTAAACTTTGGGTAAACCTAGTGGCCAAATATATTGATTGAACATAGTGGCTACACTTATTGGTTAAATTTAGGTAGGTAAGTGGGTAGGTAAGTAAGTAGGTTATATGAAAATAAAAAAATATAGGTAGATGCATAGGTAAATATGTAGATAGGTAGGTAGGTAAGTAGTAGGTAGGTGGGTGGGTAATAAGTAGGTAAGTAGCTAGTTAGGTAAATATGTGTATGAATATGTAAGAGGTAGATACATAGGGTAACAAACCATGTCACATTTAATTAAAAAACATTGGTCATTTTGATTCAATGTTACATTCGACTAAAAAACATTCGCCATTCTGATTAAGGTTGTACAACTTGACTAGATGTATTTAGTCAAATAAATCATTATAATCAAATTGATTAGTCAAAAAAAAAAATGTCATTCAAACAACTTGAATATTTAAAAAAACCATGATTTGTAATAATGGTTGTTTTTTTTGTCTTTGAAATTTCCTAATATAATTCCCATTAACATTTTCATTTTCAATGTCTTATTTTGCCATCATTGTCATCCCCCATTGTTTACACCATTTCTTTGATTGTCAAAGGCATCTTTCCACTAAAAGAAAAATGGTCTATGTCATTATGTTTTAATTGTTTGCATCATATGCAACTAAAAATCCCCTAGTTGTTTCACAAGTCACATGCGTCCATAGTTGTAGATGATGAATGAAGTCAAAGTCAACATATATGGTTTCATCCATATGTGAAACATATGGTCTATGTAATTACCATGCAATTAGCATGTGACTAATTGGTTAGACCTTACATTGTGCCATGTGTACAATTAACAACAAATGCCAATATGATACATGACGTGTTTATTAACCTAGAGAGACTTAGCATAAACTAATGAGATGTGTTCTTTAGCAAATTAAAAGGGGACACATATTTGTAGGTTAATTTTTTATTGCATTACAAGGTGACATGTGGCATTTTGTAATAATATTTTATCAAATTACAAAAAAACATGTGGCAATTTATAGGTAGCCTAGGGAAGCTTAAATACTTGGGTTGAATCCACATAGGTAGGTTAATAGGTTGGCCTATTTACTTATCTACCTAGCTTAGCCCTACCTACCTATGCTGAGTAGGTAGGTTTAGGCTAAATAAACAACTAAGTAGGCCCAGGTTAGGAAAGAAATGAAGTTTTTTGTATCTTATTTTATTTCAAGTTTAACATTTAAAGGTCAAGTCTATTTGATTGGTTCATCCCAAATGACACTTGATTTTTAATGTATTTTCAATGTTCTACTCCATTTAACTTTATATAGTTTCCAAATTTGAAAGTAAAGACAAAAGATATGAGATAATTTTTTAGTTGCAATCTAGTTGTAACCTACTCATATATACTAACAACTATTAATTAAGTAATTATGTTAAGTTAGGCTAGGTTAAACTAATGATTTACGTTAGGTTTAATTTAGTTTACCTCTTAACTATGTCCATTATTATAAGTAAAAAACATTAATAGATAATAATTATATATTATTATTAATGTAGCTAGTAGCTAACCTAGCTAGATATTTTATTATTCTTATTATCTCACTTGTTATAGCTATTTATTAATTTTAATAGCTATAGTCATCTTTTAAAAATAATTCATGGTCATAACATTAAATATAATTTAAATAAATAAATTTCTATATTTTAATCAAATAAATATTTAATAATCATATTATTATTTATTAAAATATTAATGTAACTAATGGCTAGCTATTTTTTAATTATTACTTTTCTTACTATTTCATTTGTTATAACTTTTATTTCCAATTTTGAGAATTCAAGTATCAAATTATAGATTCAAAAAAAAAATCATAATTCAAATATAAAATTTTTAATTGAAATAATAATTTCAATTTCGAATAATAATTCTCAAATTTGAAATATCCACTTTTCTAATTCTTTTATGGTTTTACACTTTATTTATTGCTTATGGTTCTTGAAATTTTGTTGTAGTGTTGTGTATATTTTTTACTCTAATGTGTAGCACTAACTAAACTACACATTTGTGATGGAAGCCTACAATGATGATATAATTTAGATTGAAAAATGTGATTGAAGTTTTGGTACCTATTCAACATTGGCATACACTATATGTGTCACCCAATCTTTAGTTGAGAAGTACCTAAAAATGTTTTGGAGAAAAAATCAAGGACGCTTTGAAATTGTAAGGTGACTTGAAATGATTCAAGATTGGATGGTGAAATGACTTGTGCACGCCCTAGAACATTTGAAAAGACATTTCCTTAAGAAGCATTGATAAGGTATTTTCTTTAGAGCAAATAAGCCAAGGTGTTGGTCAACCTTGGAATCCATAACTTCATTCCCAATCTCAAATGGATTTAAATTCTTGGTTTGAATGGAGTTCATCAAATTAGGTTGTTGGGTCCACCACATGAATCACAAGTTCAATGGTTGAATGTTATGTCAATTAAAATTTAGAGAAGAAAAAACGTGCCCAAAATCGGTCACTACAACCACACAATTTCAAGTTGTTGAAGAGTTTCCAAAGTCCACTCCACAATGCACACAAACATGACTTATATATAAGAGATTTTTCAACACTAGAGTTTCAAACTTGAGGGGCAACTAACTACCCAATTGGTCTAGTAAGAAGGGACCCTTGGACTCTAGTTAAGGATTTTGCCACAAGGGGGAGAACCTAGTATCCCTTATGTTATTGTTATGGGGTTGACTTGGTTTTATGTCCTTTTAAAACACCATACATGTTTTTCTTTCATATTTCACATGCAACCTTTGAGTCCCATTTGTTTATCTTTTTAGACTCATCATCCATACATGGGGCTTGCATACTTTCATAGATGTGGCCATTGGTGGCTTCACAAGATATTATCATATCCTCTCACATTCTACCATCCAATAGCTATTTTAAAGGATTTCAATAAATTTTATTTATTTATATTTCAATTGTTTGGTGAATACATGTCAAGGAAAGGAACTATGAATATCTCTTAACCTAAAGGATAAGCTCCTTATGAGGGGTGGAAATTTTCAGAGGTTTAGTTAAATAAATAAGTTGATTTTATATATACTTACCCTATAACAAAGTTTGGAATTCCAATGGCTCCCAAAGGTCACCTTGGGTGAATCAACACCCATGTTGGTTGGTACCATGGTAAAAATCCCAAAAGACATTTAAATTATTTCTAAAATATTACAAATATCCCATGCTTAGACCCAAAAGCATTTTATTCTAAGCATGGGATATTTGTAATATTTTAGAAATAATTTAAATGTCTTTTGGGATTTTTGAATTGTGAGTTCAAATCTAATATTTTTTGGAGCTTAATAACACCACTAAGAGGCCTCACTCAAAAAGGTAAAGGTACCAACATGGGTGCTAGTACCCCCTAGCCCCCATGTTCTTGTCATTGTTTACTTGTTTTCTTTTTTTTTAGTTTGACACAAATGGAAAACTCCATTGCCCAAGAAAAAAAAAAAGTACTCCAAGCTCATTGTCGCTATTATTTTTCAATGAAGGGTTTTTTCTATGCATTGGAAAAAAATGCAAGCATCCTAAATCTAGCCAAAATGAAGTAGCCCCACCAACACACACCAGGTGGGGTTGATTCATGGAGGGTGGACATGAAATGTTTCTCTATTGGCCTCTTATCCCATACAAGTACAATGGTTAGGTTTTTTCTTTAACAATTTGACTATTATTGTGCAATAAAACTAGAATAAATTAATATAGCCCCCTACTTATTTGTACCACCTCTTGTCCCCCTTAGCACTAACTACTCACCCACACGCCCCTTACCTACCCATGAACTATCTACATGCATGTACCTACTTATATATCACATGTTTGCTTCTACCTACTTACTAACTACCAACATGGCCCTACTACAAACCTACTATATGCCACTACTACCTAATAGACTTACAAGCCCCTCCCCCCCCCAATACCTATTAACAATTACATGTGTCTACCTACCTTTTAAGTAGCTACCTACTTGCCCCTATCTACCTAATCATGGTTATAGACATGCTTGAATCAATAATGATTTCGAATCTATGGTCACCAACTTGTTCATTTGCCTTTTATTTGTTCAACATAGCATTCTTACTTATCTCATTTGTTCACATTCAGTTTTAGATCTTTCATGTTACAAAATGAAACCTTATTCCCAGTAGGGAAATCCTTGGCCGAAGAACATTCATAAACAAGGAAAGTCAAATAATGGCATCCTAATATGCATAATTTGTGTTTATATTTTAAAAGTAAATTTTGCAAAGTGGTGAAGTTTTGCTTTAAAAAGCACATTTTACATTGGGAAACATGTTTTTTTCAAAAAATAATTTAATTTTTAAAATCATAAAGTGTTAAAACTTTGTCACAAAAAAATCATCACATCTCAATACTTTGAATTTTTCATAACAAAATTTCAATCCCGAACACCAAAAAACTAAAACCTCATTGACATTACGTAAGTTTTGGCAAATTTTTAATCTTATACAAATAAGATATATTGCAACAAGTACTGACAAGCTCTCTTTTTTTTTCTTTTTCTTTTTTTTTTGTAGTGGAGTGGTGAGAAAGAAGAAAAAGAAGGATAAATGAAGAGAAAATAATGGAGAAGAAAAACCAGAGGAGGATGTGTTGTATCTACTACCTATGGTGAAACTCTTCTGCATGGTGAAAAGGACAAAAAGATGTGGGAGAAAAAACAAGAATGAAGTGAAGAAAATTAAAGAGAAAATGAGCGAAGAAGAAGGGCTTAGGTACTTCCATTATATCTGGTGAAGCTCCTCTATTTGGTGGAGTGAGGAAGGAGGAAATGAAGGATAGGAAGAAGAGCAAAGGGGGAAAAAAATCCCTTGAAACTTACTTGCAAAAAGGTTCAAGTATACACTTGATAGACTTGATTTAAGGAGGATAAGTATTAGGGACATGATCTCCCTATTCATTTGATCAATACTCACAATCTTACTCATTATTGTCCTTTAATTTGTAATTTGTAATATTTTTTGTAATATTTTTTAATTTAAATATATTTTTTGTCCTTTAATTACCACTCTTTTGGTTCCCTTAAACTTGTACAATTAGTTACTAGAAAAGGATTCGCTTAAAGTAGAACCCATCTGCTCTCTGATTTTAGCCTCTAGCTTTTGAAGAGAAAATTTTAGTTTCCCCAAAAAAATTTAATTTGATGGAACCTTGAGTGAGGTAAAAAGCCTTATTTGTCAAATTCTTAAACCTTTCTTTTCCAAAGAATGGCTCAATACTTTCCTCAATTTTTGGTCTAGTTGGAGTTCATTCGGGTTTCCATTTGGGTTGCAAAATTCGAAATCACCTACTTAAAACCACAGACATGAACAATTAGAACCCCCATGACCACAGAAAAAGCTCTGAATTTATGGGAATGTTCTCTATTCTTTAAATTTTAATTTAAGTTTCACTTTGAAAATGTGAAAAAGAGATAAGAATAATGGTAATGGTAGAGATAAGAATTAATCGATTTAATAATATCCCACCAACCCCTCCTCCCCCCAAACTTTTTAATTCTCAATTTGTATTGAATTTGTAACCATGAAAATACTCAAAATGCAATCATTCTTGCACTGTAGGTCTAAGAATTACAATCTCACCCTAGTGTCATCTAGGGCTTTACAGTGGTACTAAGAACATGGTGGGGTTGGTTCCACAAACACAACATGGGCATGGGGGTTTGGTGATCTCAACATGACAAAACAAGGGGTGTGCCACATTGTGGCCTTGCCATTTACATTAAAAAGTATGTTAATGCAAAAGAAGAATTCTGGAAACTCAAACATTTCACCATCCAAAAATATAATCTTCAAAAAATCCTCTAAAAGAAACCAAAATCCTTTAAGATATTATAACTCTATACTAATCTCAAGTTTCAACACAAGCCAAAATATTTAGCTTTAAAAAATCCTCATATAAAAATAAACCTATTGCCTAGGGGCCAAAATCCCTCTAGCTATTATACTCTATAATGAATCTAAACACTTGCCTTGGCAGGAATGGCCAACAAACAATCAAATTGGTTTCTTCAATAGTAGGATTTTTGGGTGACTAGTAGGGGGATGAAAAGAATCAAAGACGAGCCCTTGTTATGAAACTCTCCAATCTTATGACAAACACCAAGGGTGATTTATTATGGCTACTTTGTGAAAGGCTCCAACACAAGAGATTTCAAATTTGGCATGAGGAGAGGAATAGGAACTAGTGTGAAAAATGGGGGGGTAGGAATTGGGCATGTGAGTGGTTTGAGGCAATGTTGGGCAACTAGGGTAAATATGCCCCCCACCAAACATCACCCGGTAACCAAATGCTAGGCTAGTGTAGACCAGGCCTCCTAAAAGGTGGTATCTGCCACCCCGTGCCACATTTAGCTTAAAAGTGGCACACCAAGCAAATTAAGAGTGGCATCCATGTGTAATGTGTATTGAAAAGGCAAATACAATTCAAATTTTGGTTAGGCGATCATGCTACTTGGTTGCAAATATGCCTTTGAATGCAAGGTTGGTCAACGACTTTCAATTCGAGTTTTTCTCCCATTTTAGAATGGAAAAATTTGAATTGACTAAAGTGGTATTCGTGAATGACGTCACCAGATAGGATGAGAAGCAACAGAGAGCCTGGTACCTTCCCCTCATCGAATCCCAGGCGCAATTGAACATTGTCATGTGATCTTGTGCGTCGATGTTCTGCTTCAGTTCAATCTCGACTCCATAGTCCTTAACCAACTTCATGTGATCTCGCTCCACATCTTCAATTTGTTAGGTGACCAGAACATTGACAAATGGGTGTGACATGGATCCAAAATGTTACGAATGAAATCCCTTAGACACAGATGAATAAACTAGGCAAGCATTATCAACGACACTTCCATCATGGCGGCCTCATTGTTGGAGTCCCGCTCTGCTTGGATTTGACACAACTCATTGACCAAGGTGATAGAGAAAACTGCAATGTTGTGAATTGCCGCATTTTGATCTTCAGTAGATAGAGCACTGAACGTGTCACGAGCCTAACTACCCTAATCCTCAATATGTCCTTTGATGGAAGCGATCATCATCCACCATTCATCAACCTTGATGTACGTGTTCTGGTCCAGCTCGGTGTAAGATGTGTCCATGTTGTCATGGTAGATGGAGATGTCAATACAGATATTGTTAACGAACACTTTGATTTCTGCCATTTGTTGAAACATCACCAGGTCCTGGCATTACAGCTTGGCGAATGTGACTTGCATTGTTTCGAACAATGGGGTGACCACAACACACAGGATCCACCACGTTGGTGACGGAATTTGGATTGGTTACTTCTGCTCGATGTACTACAGCAATCAGCGACGGTGATGGAGAAACCATTTTAGCATCTTCCCAAACACCACCCACCACATTGTGTCCTTGGGGCATTTTGCACCATCCATCTCCATGATCAAGTTCGGCCGGGTACGCAAGTGGACCAAAAAAGCATGTGCAATTTTGTAGAACAAACCATCCATCATTGCCTTCGTGACCTTCTTAATGACAATATCCATTTGATGAGGAGCGCACCACACACGCAGGATATTATTGGTCACCTCCTTTTCAAGCAATGTCACGAAGCCACCATGGCGACCAGTCATGGTGTTATCGCCGTTGTTGCTCACCGAGTTCAATTTGTCGCGCCACATCAGGAATAAAACATCCAATATCTTCACAATCAGTGCCAAGATGTTGACCGTAGTATGACACCCATAGAACAGGACAATCACAAGATGCAGGTTGTGGAGGACACCATTGATGCCCACTAGGATGCGAATGTCAAAGTAAGAGGACTCATAGTGGGTGGAACCGTCACATGCAATGGAGAATGCGAAGACACGTGGTTGGGACATGATCTCAGAAATCATATATAGATTGGTAGCAACTAGGACGTGAATGAACTGGGAGACCATGTGATCATTCAATCCCATCAATTTGAGATTCTTCATGCGAACGCGATGTTGTTCAATAATGGTAGTCGTCTGCCAAAAACAGAAACCGGAGGATGTGTAATCAATCGCCAACCAGAAGCGTAAAAGATTTTTTATGGTCACAGAATACGTCACACCACTTTCATTGAGTTAGAAGAACCTCATTGCGTTCGCCTTCGAGATGGGCTGATCGTCCCCATTCGCAGCATCATTGTCAGGGTGGAAGTAGAGGTCCCCAATCAACTCATTCACTATCTTGGATACGATTGTCATCTCTAGGACATCATTGGCCATGCAAAAGAACCAATTGATAGTGGTCATCTTCTGTCGGTTGAAGAACATCTGCTTCTCAACTTTAAATAAGCCTTGATATTTGAGCCATCCCTCCGCATGTTGCTTCTTGAGATGCTTGCAATAGAGGTGGGGGCGATAAGGTGGCATAAAGAGGTAGATAGATTTTGTTCGTGTACGCTTGCGGCCGACGTCATCACCACTTCGACCATCATAAACGCAGAAATTGCATTGAACACATGACACCACCTTCTTCACATCACGCCCCGTGATTGTAAATCCATATTCCAAGCAATGGGAAAGTTGGAATGGTGTCGTAGACTTCGCTGACATCTTCAAACACAACAAATACACATACTAACTGCCACAAACACACGGACACACCGCAAAACTTAAAAGTGGCACCCATGCAACTTTAGAAATGGCACAAGATGGCACTGTGATAGGTTGTTGCCACTTTTTAGGATGTATTTAATACACACACTAGCTGTCACAAACACACGAGACACACTGCAAACGTCTCTGCAAAAAAAACTTAAAAATGGCACCCAAGCAACCTTAGAAGTGGCACAAGGTGGCATTGTGAAAGGCTATTGCTACTTTTTAGGAGGCATGGTGTAGACCAATGCTAGTGAATTGTCGCATGAATGTTTAAAAAGGTCTTATGATCAAATGTTCAGTCTTGAGAAATTGTGTTTGGTGTTTTTAACAATGTTCAAATGGAATATTATTTTTGTGTGTGGTTATGGGAATGGGAAAGAGTCAACATTATAAAAAAAATGTTGTCGTTATATTTAAATATGTTTGGTGATTGGTGATGGGAGAAAAACGACACATTTTCATGCATATGGCTCAAAACAAATAAGGTGGAAAATATTTTAATGAAAATTTGAGTGTTTGGTTATTGGTGTGTTTTGAAACAATTTTTTAAAAAATGCAAGTAATTTTTCCAAATGCAGTGATTGGTTTAATAGTGGGTTGGACTCATTTTCACAAAACAACATGAACAAATCCAAAGAGGGTGTTTGGTTATTGGGGTTTGTTTGTCACATTAAAAGACATGCAACTACTCATAAATAAACCCTAACAGTGATATAATGCATAAAACCCACCAAATGACATCAAATCTTCAAGTAGAATAACAATTTCAACTTTTTTTATAATTCTTAGGTCCTAGTGCTATAATGTTGAGAAATACAAGAACAGTGACAATTAAAATCTACTAATGAAAATAGAGCATGTAAAAGAAGATAGGTCAAGTTTGAAATTTTGTTTGTAGGTCTACAAGAGACTATTTCCAAGTGGAACTACTTGAGATTGTTATAAACCTTATCCAATTTTCTGAAATTTAAAAATAAATATTAATGATGTAATTGATTTTTTTGTGTGGTGAATTTCCACCATTTTGTGAACATATAAAAGGACCATCAACATCAACAAGGGATTTTTTAATAAAATAAAATAGAATTCACCAATTTTTTTTTAAGGCTAGAATTTTATAATGGGTTCTAAAATGTGTAACCAAAATATTGAAAGATTGTAACACCTCTTTATATGGTCTTTCGCCAAAACATGGCTAAATTTTCTTGTGGATGATCTTGAACAACACCATAAAATTGAAAAAATAAAAATATTACAAAAAAATCCTTGATGTCACTATCCTTATTAGCATTTTTAATTAATTTATTATTATACTATAAAATTCATGTCTAAATATTTAAATAGAGATTTATAACAAAACAAAAAAAATTAAAATGTTAAATCATTGTAAATTTTTAAAAAAATAAATAGAAACATCTTGATAATTTTTAAAAATTAAATGTTAAAAATACACACACATATATAATTTAAATATTTAATGCAAAATTATCATGAATTTTTTTTCATACACTAATAGAGAAAAAATTAAGGATTATATTTTTCGGTTTTTTTAATGTGGCATCATGAACATTCATAATAAAAAACTTGTGGACATGATGCATGTTTAGAACAAACAAGGGTAAAAACATACATTTTCATTTATGTAAGCGTGCAAGAATTTAATATATTAAAAGTTTATAGTGTACAAGTGTACATGCACCCTAAAGTTTGCAAGTGTGAATATTTTGACCTCATAAAACCATTCAAATATAAATGTGAGACCTATTAAGTTTTGAAACATCCATCTCAAAAAATTGTGATGAATGCAAAATGAAATTAATGAGTAATGGATTAACACATTCAAAATGAATGATTCAAATCTTGTGCAAATGTTAATAGTTCAAAAGAAATGAAAAATTTCACCAACTTGTTCAAATATAAATGTGAGGCATTAAATTATTGTGTGTGTTTCAACATATACTAATATATGCAATATGCAACATTTGAATAATGGTTTCAATAGGTTCAAAATTAATGATTCAATTCATGTATAGATGTTGATAGTTCAAGAGGTGTGGAAAAACCTATTGAACCATTCAAGTTTGTAAAGCACCAAGTTGCATTGTGTTTTAATATATTTTAATAAATGCAAGATGAAACCTATGAATAATTATTTTAACATATTAAAAGTGCATGGTTTAACTCATGCACACATGTTAACAATTGAACAAATATGGAAACAATTAATAACTCATTTCAATATAAATGTGAAGTTTTAAGTTGTTACATGTGTTTTAATAAACTATGGTAAGTGTAGAATGCAACCCATGAACAATGATTTCTATGTGTTAAAAGTGGATGGTTCAACTCATGTACCATGTTAATAGTTGAAGATATGTTTAAAAAATCACTAATCCATATAACACATTATGTAAACAAAATTAAAAGCTATTTCAATTTCCACGTGAACAATTTGAAATTATTAAAAAAAACTAAAGCTCAAATTATAATCATAAAATGAACAATATATTTTGAATGTTACAACAATAAACAATATATTGACGATTAATTAGTGCAACAAGCCATTTGCAAACTTAAGATGGCCAAATGTGGTTGAAATGTAGACAAATTGAACACTAATTGCAATGTGCGAAGGTGGAAAGGACAAGATTTCTTTTTGTGATGGTAGCCCCTTAAGTAGGCATACATATTCCCTAGGTAACCCTACATAGCCCCTAGGTAGGCCTATATTGTCCTAAGTAGGCCTTTTAAGTAGCCCAAAGGTAGGTTCCTAAGTAGTACATATGTAGGCCTAAGTGATTCATAGGTATTTTGTAAACTTTAAAGTAGCCCTAAATAGCCTTGGAAACCCCTAGCTAACCTATAGGTAGGCTCATGTTGACCCTAGTGAGCCTAGATAGGCCTTAAATTAACTTAATTTACCTAGGCTTATATAGGCTAGGTAGGTTGAATAGGTGATTTAAGTAGGATTGAAAAAATGTTTATTAAAATGTGGTGACAAACTATTAATTCCACATTTAAAAAGTTAATGTAATGGTAAGGAGTTTGTTTGTCAAAGTGGCCATGAAAATTGGCCACTTTGATGGATGAAATCCTAACACTTGCAATTTAATTTAAAATACACTACCTAGTTTAGGTTGGTAAGTTAGGTTGCCAGCCTAGACTATTAGACTTTTAGCAGTCTAGGAGCCAAAAGGTTAACCTAATGGATTAGTTATTATTGAATTTAATTAACTATTAATGAATTCATTATGTTCATAGCAACTAGTCCCAATTCACTAGTAGGTTTGCCATTTTCACTACGGTAAATTTGTTGAAATGCATTTAAAATCTAGTGAAACACAAAGTGAATTTGGCCATGTATCATGATAATGTTGGAATTTGGATATAATTGCAAATGGGACAAACAAGATTTGCAAATTAATCTTTCAATTTTCCTAAGGGGGTTTCATCATTGGCCTTCTTTAGTTTAACTTTTTGGTAAAAGTTTACCACCAAAAAAAGTGTTGGTAGACAAACTAATACTCTTTGTGAAAAAAAAAAGTGAAATTTTATGATAGTGTGTGGATTATTGTAGTGTGAACATAGTTACCATAACACATTATTGTTGATTTTGGGACTTGTTAAACAACTCGACCAAATAGAAGTGCCTACAATCTTTTGTGTGTAAGAGAAGGTGATGAATGGAAAACAACATTTCACACATATTATGGTCATTTCAAGTATAATGTCATGTCTTTTGGCCTTATGAATGTTCCTACAATCTTTCAACACATGATGAACAACATACTTAAGGAATTTTTTGATAACTTCATGGTCATTTATTTCATGATAAATTGATATTTTCAAAAAAATCTATAAGAACATGAAAAACATGTGCATCTTGTCTTCAACAAAATATGGGAAAAAATGCCACATGAAAAATTAAAGAAATGTCTTCCATCAATGTAAACTTGGATTCTTGGGCTACATAATCTCTAATGATGAGTTTTCAATGAACCCAAAGAGAATTTAGAATATTGTTGAGAATTATCCAACCATATTTTTAGTTTGAAATGTTCAATGTGTCTCGGGGTTCACAAAATTTGTTCTAGTTTTTTTCAAAGATTATTATTGCTTCAATATAACTTACACACAAGGTGGGTCTTGGCACTTTAGGATGGACCAAAATTGGCCAAGAAAATAGTCCCCCAAAAAAATTATTTCGGATTTTTTTACGTTACATGACACCTAGACACATGCATAAGGGTCATTATTTTTAAAGTTTTAAGGCTTTCATTCCATTGAAAAATAGAAACATGTAAAGTTCATGGAGTAAGGCATGTGTGCAAGATCCTAACATGAACCACCTTATTTTCAATATGTTATGGACTTTTGGAAAAAAATGATTTTTACCCCTAAGCAAAAGTCCATAACTCAATATTTTCATATAATTTGATGCAAAAAAATTCAATATTCTTTTTCATTATATTTTTAAATTAAATCCAAGTCTTTAACAAGTTTAAGATTTAACCATTAACCCTAATCAAATATGCATTTATCCAAGTGGGGGTTTAAATATCAAAACAATTTACAAATTTATAAAGTGGGGGTTAAATTGATAAATTGATGAAACACACCCAATGTTGTAATTGTTTTGAAATGTTGGAAGAATGCTTTCACCAAAGCTCCCATAGACCCATGTATACCCATTCAAACCATTTTTCCTTGAAGTAGATGCTTTAAAATTGTATTATTAACATCATGTTGTCTTAATAGGGGAATGACGAATGACTACATCTTATTGGAATCCATTCAAGTATATTTTCAATGACTAAAATAAACTAGGAAATTCATTATAAATAAATTTTAGGTATCATTTGGCATAAATGACATCCCCAACATCATGGCTAACATCATCATTAAAATCATTTCTAGCATCATCACCAACATTATCTCCAATGTCATCGTGGATCACGAATGGAGTTCATCCATGAACTTCCACCTTTCATCCACTATACATCATAATGTGGTTAATAACTTGCCCAAGAGTATTCCTTAAAATATCTTGAGTTAATTTGAAAAGTTTTGACTTGATGTGAGATATTTTGAGATTATTTTCCTTGAGCTATGTCCCTAATATTGTATAAATAAAAGTGATTCTCCTCATGTTACATTTAGTGTATTCAACACATGTCTAAGGAACAATCTTATAACATAACTTTGTTTTCTTGTTTTCATGTTTTCGTAATAAAGTTATGTTTGAACTTATGTTTTGCACACTTCATGTTCTTGTCTTTGATTTTCATTTGATTGAATACTAGGCCTACTTTTGTCATGGTTTGTTAATGTCATTTGGAAATGGTTTTGTTTTTGTAGTTTTTGTGCCCATAGCAATTTGAACAAACTCCCATTAGGCTAATTTCTATTGTTGGTCTTATAATATTTCTTGTTTGGAAACCATGTTTGTGTCAAAAGAAGAGGTGGTTATGTCCATGGATTTTATTATTGTCCTTAGAAATATGCAAAAAAATACACAACCACCTTTTCGTGAATCCATTGTTCATCTTCAAAGTAATCAAGTTTTGACATCCTTGGGGTGTGTTTCCATAATGCAACCACAAGGAACCACAAATCAACTTGTTTGACAAGTTTGATGGAACACATTCAAAAATTTGAGGCTTTGTCAACCAAATGCATATAGTCATTTAATTTCATCCCCATTATTATCCAAATGACCTAGTTCAAATTGGACTCATTGGCATTTTATTATCAAGCACAACCCTTGCTTGGTTTGCACTTTTGTTGGAACACTAATCACTTTGAAACATTCCTTAAGGAATTCAGTGCCACTTTCAAATACTCAGACAAGGAATGCGCATCCATTAACAAGTTGCGATATTTTCATCAAGAATCATGTCTAGCCATAATGTATGCACCAAAATTCATATAATTGACTTGTGAGATCTTATAGGATGAAGGAATGCTAATGAATTAGTTTCAATTTGGGTTATGTAGCAATGCAAAGGATTTATTGTTCACCATACCATATCCTTCAACTATAAATTAGGCCATTGCACAAATTGCAAAAGTCAATGCAATGATAGGTTCTTTGAACATTAACATGAAAAACATTGGGAACCATCATCAACCCAAAGGGGGTGAAAGCAAGGTAAAGAAGATGGCTCACTATTCTATGTTAAAACAATTATAAATAGCCATAATTTTTTTTTCAATGCATTATATGTAGAAATGTTATTTGACATAATGACTAATATGATGATGATTTTTCACTTTATGATTACAATGTTGACAAACCCCATTTTGAAAGTATATTTAAGTAGATTTTTAAAAATGCATCTATCTGCATGAAATTTCTGAACTTATGAAATGGGTTACAAGTAAGTGAAACATTGATTTTAAAAAAATAATCAAGTTAATGAAAATCTAAAAGATATTTATGTATTGTCAAATTATAAGCATAATATATTCAAATTTCAATGTGAAGTAGGTTTGAACACCATATTGACCATTCATTTTCAAATGTACTTTTAATCAATTTTTATGATACTAAAGTTGTTCAAATTTTGTATGTAACCATAAATTAAATGCAATGACATGTTTTTTCATATTTTTGCTTCAAGATATTTTGAATCTACTTTCTTGTGTTTACATAAAAAAATATTTCATTTAAAAACTAAACTTGGGTGGACTACCTTTTTTTGTCTACTTTAACTTGTCGACATTCAAGGAGTTTTGCACCTTTTATGCCATTTCAACCACTAGTAGATGCCCCGAAGGACAATTTGATGCAAATTAGTGAAACATGATTCAAGCCCTTCATGGAAGAAAAAAAATGGTTGTGACATGTAAACAAACTTTGTTTGTATTGTGGAAAATGAAGTCTTGTTGCTTGAAATGTCCAAAGAATCATGGTCAACATACAACACATGTTTTTGTTACCAACCCATAGTTTAAAAAATTGGAAATAAAAAATGTCTAGTTTCAATAGGGATTGTGAGGTTACAGTTTGACATATCATGTAATGAAAATGGTCCTAGTTTATCTTTAAGCCCATCACCATGTTTTCTAGTACCAATCATTGTCAAATGCAACAAGCTCATGGCAATCGAGACCTAAACATTTCTTGATTTTGGTGCATTTACATGTTTCATTGACAAGTTAATGTGGCAACATAGGTGTTTGTAAAAAAAAAAACATTCATACCAATTGAAGTCATTGACAACTAAAGTTTATTTTCAAGACATGTAACACATGAAACCAATGCATTGGAAATTACTATTGGGTCACACATTAGCAAAATGGTTCTCAATGTCATTTCATCCCCAAAAAACCCTATCATAATTGGATTATCTTGGCTTGCTTTGCATACTTCACAAGTGGATCAACATACAAGGAGTTTTCACTTTGAAGCACCAAAACATGAGGCCACATAATGTTGTAAATAGCAAAAAGGGGCTCATTCGATATTCCAAATCTCCAATCAAGTTGAAATGAGTTGAAATGAGCCAAAATCTATGTTAAAAAGTCAGTTTTTTACAATTTGTTTTTACATGTGTCTATGTGGTGCCATTTGAATGGCATGTTAATCTTGGCAAGTTGTGTTTGATCACTAATATGGATGTTACGAAATCTAAATTGAATTGTTACATGTTCCAATTTTAAATTTTAGTTTGAACAAAAGATGATTAATTGTTTTATTCAATAACATTACTTTCATAAATAGCCCCTTAATTTTCATAATAAAAACTCTTTAATCTTAAAAAAAAGAAGTAGTGGAGGAATATTTAGCGCATTTTTAAAACATTCAAATCTTCAAAGAATTTCAATTTCGTGTTTTTCGAAATTCAAGGTCTATTCAAAGTTCATGAATATTTTATGACATGTAAATGTGGTGCAATGTATATGGTGTTTAAAATAAATTTGTAGTTTGTAATACAAGAAAATAAAGCTTAAAATGTCAAAAATGTTTGGGTGTGATTTGAAACTGTGATCACATTTTAAAATGAAATGCAAAACTTAACAAAAATTATGCATTTAAAAAAATTCATATTCATTCAAACATGATTAACAAAAAATATGACATATAGGGGCAATTCTAAATATGATAAGTAGCAATTTTCAAAAGATTTCACTCAAAAATTCCTTCCTATGAAAAAGGTGTTTTTTTTGCAAAATGCCTAAAAAAGACAATACTCCTTTATCCCAAGTAAACACATTGGCTTGTTAAATCTTGTTTGGACTGAGATGATGCTTTGATCCTATTTGTCAAAAAGAATGATGGTTCCTTGTGTGTTGATTATTGGGGATTGGATCGACTTACCATGAAAAAAAATTGATACATTTTATTTTTAATTTTAGGACTATTGGATTAGTTGAGGCATGAAAAAGTGTACACCAAGATTGATTTACATGGAGCATACAATTTGGTGCAAATCTGTGAAGGCAACAAATGAAGGACAACACTCCAATGACATTTCAAGTGTGTTGTGTGATGCCTTTTGGCCTTATTAATGCATTTGCCATCTTCAACATTTGATGAATGAGGTATTTCATGAATACTTGGATGATTTTGTGGTTTATTACATCCATGACATCTTGGAAATGAAAGACCATGAACAACACATATGTGTTGTTTTGGACAACCTTAGGGAAGTTTGACTTTACGTCAAATTGGAAATGTGTGAATTTCATCAAATTAAAGTGGAGTTATTGGGCTACATCAGTTTTGAAGATGGCATTCACAAGGGTCCCCAAATATTTTACACTAGATGATGTGTTCTCACAACTTGGAGAAGATTACCCTTTTCATCTTACCAATTTCATTTTCTTAAAAAAATTTGTGTTAAAATTAATTATAAGATTTTTGACAAAATTTTTTTGACCATTGTGGACACTTTTTAAAAGTGACATCATGTATTCGAATAAGCTCAAAATGAAATCATGTACTATAACCACAAAAATCTCTAAGGTTTCATGACAACTCATGTTTTGAATCAGTATCAAATTCAATGGGCATTGTCATAATTGTCTTCATTTTAGTTTGACATTACATACCTTCCTAAATGGTAGCAAAAGAAATTAGATGCATTATTCTATCATTCATATCTTGTGCTTAAAGAAAAAGATATAACCTATAATCAACAATGTGATGTCATTTTCAAATTAAAACACCTTTGATTTCAAACATGGCTAGTAACTTTTGATGACAAAATCCATTTTATTTGAATTCAAGAATTTTTTTAAAAAATCCTTTTGCTATTAGCATCAAAGGCCACTTGAAAAACCAAAATCAAGTTCAAAGTTTTTCTAATAATCAATGACAAGTTCAAGCTTCGAAATGATTTGTTATATCACAATGAACTTTTATACATACTTGATGACCTTATTCAATTCCAAGTTCTCTAGGCCATGCATGACATTTTGGATTCAACAAAACCATGGAATTAATATTTCGAAATTGTTAATGGTCACAAGTATGTGAAGGTGTTTGTTGGATCATATGATGTTTATGCATGAATAAAAAATCATTACACCAATATGCATCCAAGTTTGCTTAATGTTTTATTATATTTTCAATAGACTTGAATAAATTTACCATGATGAAAATGGTCAACCCCCAAGTGAATAGAACCAATTATCATGGATAAGTGAATTCACTAATCAAATTCAGTAACAGTTAATTCATTAAGCTAGATTCCTAATCCTTAGTTATGTTAGGCACTTAATAACCCAAAATTAAGCTAGGTTAAGAACCTAGGCCATTTAAGCCCACCAATTTAGAATGCAATTGTGAAGGTTTGAACCCCCATCATTGTTACATATGCTAATGCCATGGGGTTCATTCATTTGAATGTTCATCCATGACTTATAATGAACTTGTACCTAACTTTTTGTTTAGTTTCAATTCACTCTTAATTAACTTCTAATTAAGTTTTAATTCACTTTTAATTGACTTTTAGTTAAATCTTAGTTCACTTTTAATTAACTTTTAATTAATTCATAGTTTACTTTCAATTCATTACAATTAACTTTTAGTTCACTTCCAGTTAATTCTTAATTAATTCTTAATTCATTCCTAGTTAAGTTTAAGTTCATTCTCAGTTGAGTTTAATTCACTCTCAATTGAGTTTTAGTTATTTTAGGCTATTATACCTTATGTTATTATTGATTATTCCACCATTGGATATTCTAAGTTATTATACCATAAGTTATTATAAGTTATTTTAGGTTATTCCATCTTAATTTAGTTTTAATTATTGTACATGATTCCACCTTAAGTTATTATTAACTATTTTAGGTTATTCCACCCCACTATATTTTTAGCTATTGTAAGTTATTTCACTTTAGGTTATATTAGGTTATCCCACATTAAGTTATTATAGGTTAATCCATTTTAGGCTATTCTAGGTTATTTCACCCAAAGTTATTATAGGTTATTCCACTTTAGGTTATTCTAGGTTATTCCACCTTATGTTAATATAGGTTAATCCACTTTAAGTTATTATAGGTTATTTCACCCTAGGTTATTTTAAACTAAGTCCCTTTAAGTTATTTTTGGCTGTCATAGGCTATTTCACCTTTGGTTGTTTTCTGTTAATCGAATATATTTCATCATATGATATTTTAACTTATTCTACTTTTGGCTATTTTTTGTTATTTTTTGTTATTCCACCATAGGTTATTTTAGACTAATTTCAACTATCTAAGTTATTCCACCCTATGTTATTTTGAGTTAATTTATCTTAAATTATTTTGCCTATTTTAGGGTATTTTACTCTAAGCTATTCTTAGTTTTGCTAGGCTTTAAACTATTTTAATGTAAATTAGTTTCAACTATTTAAAATTATTCCACCCTATGTTATTCTATGTTATTTCACCTTACTCTATTATCAATTATTTTAGGTTATTCCACCTTATGCCTATTTTATTTTAAATTATTTTTTCTGATTACACCTTGGGTTACTTAAAGTTATTTTTTACTATTCTAAAATTTTGTTCGTAAAAAATTATAGGTTATTTTACCCTAAATAAATTATATTTTATGTAATTTTAAGCTTATGCATAATTTGAGGTATAATAATGCATGGTGATATAACCTAAAATAACCAATTATAACCTAAAGTTGAATAGCTTGGAATAACTTAGAATAGCCAAAAATAACCAAAAATAAGCTAAAATATTAACATAATATGAAATAAGCTAAAGAATTGATAATAATGCAAGATAAAATAATTTAAAATAACCTATTATAATTGAAAATATCCTAAAATAGAATGATTGAAAATATCTTTAAATACCTTAGGGTATAATAGCCTATGGTGGAATAACCCAAAATAACTAGGAATAACTTAAAGTATATAGCTTAAAATAGCATATGGTGGAACAACTTAAAATAATTTATAGTGGATAAACCTAAAATAACTTAGGGTGAAATGACATATAATAGTTGAAAATAGTTTAGGGTGGAAAAACTTAGAATAATGAATAATAACCTCAAATATAATATTTTACAATAGCCTAAGGTGGAATAATATTTGCATTACATAATTAATTATCATAAAAATAATTGGTTAGACTTTTTATCTATGGTGGAGTTTGCTTATAACAACATGGTGCATTCATCAACATAACAAACATTTTTCTTTGCAAATTGTGGTTTGTATCTTAAGTTTGATATCTAGCATGTGAACAAAATCATAAATCATGCAGTTGAATATTAAGGCTTGTGGTTAATGAACATTCAAGCTCAACTTGTATTTAACCTTGAAGAGACACAAAGGTGATACAAAGATAATGTTGATGAACATTGAAAAGAACAATCAAGTTTTAAGGTCAAAAACCAAGTTTGGTTTCAATGATAAATATCAAGACAACATGACCTTTTGATTTTCTTTGCAATGGTCCATTCACCATTGTGAAGAACTCAATGATGTGGAATTTCAATTCAAGTTTCTAGATTCCATGAAAATCCATCTTTTGATTCATGTTCCTTATTGGAACCTTGTTATGCATTCATCATTCCAAGAAAAGTTCCTAAATCAATTTCACCGGTTGAAATCAATGGTGAAAACAAATATGAAGTGGAAGAAATTATTGATTTGAGGATATGGAATATTTCATTCATTGGCAAGGTTACAATGTGAATGAAGACACATGGGGATCAACTAGACATTTATCGACTGTTATGGAAAATGTGAAAAAATTGAACTAGTATTACCCAAACAAGCCCTTGTGGAATTCATCGTTAAAAGGGGAGGTGATGTCATGAATTACATATTTAACATCATGTCCAACATCATCGCCAACATCATCATGGATGGAATTCATCCATGAAGTTCACCTTTCATCCATTGTACGTCCATAATGTAATTAACAACTTGCCCAAGAAAATTTCTTCAGATATTTTGAAATACTTTGAGATATCTTGAATTGATTTGAAATATGTTGAAACATATTGAGTTAGCGTGAAATATTTTGAGATATTTTTCCTTGAGCTAAGTCCCTAATAATGTATAAGTAAAGGTAACTCCATGTTACATTTAGTTTATTGAGTAATAGTTTAAGGTACAATCTTGTACCATAACCTAGTTCAATTATTTTCACATTTTCATAATAAAGTTATGTTTGAACTTATTTTTGCACACTTTGTGTTTTTGTTTTTGATTTTTGTGTTCCATGATTAGACTTTGAATTAGGCCTAACTTTGTCATGGTTATTTCATATCATTTGGAAACACTAGAAGAAAAACATGTATTTTCGATTGCTCTTTGCGACTAAATTTTAGTCGCAAGAGACATTTTGCAACTAAAATCCTTTTAGTCGCCTAAGACAAGTCGCATGTGAAAACTAGTCGCAA
>Ga0116227_10003223_pt1 | contig 36531 bp, 29 predicted proteins | sample S1TSphgellanicum_FD_89693 | JGI IMG/M metagenome (GOLD analysis project Ga0116227, IMG submission 89693) | Host-associated microbial communities from peat moss isolated from Minnesota, USA - S1T2_Fb - Sphagnum magellanicum MG | ecosystem: Host-associated > Plants > Peat moss > Unclassified...
AAGGCTTAGGGCCCGTTCGACCCCGTAACCTGGTTCGGTTAATGTCGAACGGGCCCTAAGGCCGCTGGTCACCATCAGCCGCATCGTCAGCGCCGCCGTATGCCAGCCGCTGGCAGCAAGCCCACCGAAAAAACTCGCCTTGGCCGCTACCTCATCGGTGTGGAAGGGCTGCGGATCGTACTGGCTGGCGAAGCCGATAATGTCGGAGGCGGTGATTTCCACCGATTCGGTCACCCATCGGTCACCTGGCGAGATGTCCTCGAGATAAAGCGGCGGCGAGATTGGCTGGGTCACAGCTGTGGTCCTCCTGCATGCCGCGCCAATATGGCACATCAGCCGATTTCTCTAGCGAAAGGTAACGCGCGTTATTATAGGGTAGCTGATGCGTGGGGTCAGCCGGGGGTGGATATTGCCGGCGGCGGGGAACGAGGGGCTTTGGGTTAATGTCGCAAACGATGCGCACGGATGAACGGGCTGGCCTCGCGGGGCTGGGGCGCCCGGTCGCCGGCAGAAAGCCAGCCTGGCCAATCGGCGGCTTTCTGCGCCCGCTGCTCATGCTGGGCGGTGTCGCCGTGCTGGCGGTGGGGGCGGCCGCCGCCTGGCTCGCCGGCGGCCGAATCGTGTCGATCGACGATTCCTTCATCAGCGTCGCCAAGGTGGTGGTCGCCACCGATGTCTCCGGCATCGTCGCTAGCGTTGCCGTGCATGAGGGGCAGATGGTGCACAAGGGCGATGTGCTGCTGCGGCTGGATGACCGGGCATTCCGCATCGCCCTGGACGGTGCGCGCGCCGATCTCGCGCAAACCGCGCTCGGCATCGATGCGATGAAGCGCGATTACCGCCGGCTGCTGCACGAGGTTGCCGCCCGCGAGTCGCAGTCCCAGGCCGATGAGGTGAATTACGGCCGCTACCAGAAGCTGGTACATGGCGGCGCAGTCACCGCGGCGGAAACCGACGACGCCAAATACAAGCTGGCGATGGACCGCCAGAGTGTCGAGGCGCTGCGCATGCAGGCGCAGGTGCAGCTGGCCAGGCTCAGCGACAACCCGGATATCACAGCAGCGCAGACACCTGGCTACCGGCAGGCCCAGGCGCGGGTGGATGAGGCGCAACGCCAGCTGGACCACACCGTGCTGCGGGCGCCGTTCGATGGCATCGTCACCCAGGTGGATAATGTGCAGCCAGGCATGTATCTGGCCGCCGCCGCACCGGCCTTCGCGCTGGTCTCCACCGAGCAGGTCTGGGCTACCGCCAACCCGAAAGAGACCGAGCTCACCTGGGTAAAGCAAGGCGATCCTGTCCACGTCAGGGTGGATACCTATCCAGGTCTGGTGTTCAGCGGCCGGGTAGACAGCATTGCCCCGGCCAGCGGATCGGAATTCGCCTTGCTGCCGGCGCAGAATACCTCGGGCAACTGGGTAAAGGTGGTGCAGCGCATCCCCCTGCGCGTGGCCATCGACCGCAAGCCCGGCAGCCCCGCCTTGCGCGCCGGCATGAGCGTCACCGTCGATATCGACACCGGCCACACACGCAGCCTGCACGATCTCTTCTAGATGCAGGCCCGCGGAACCGTAACAACAGTAGGGTGGGCTTCAGCCCACCCTTTTAGTGCCAAGCACCCGCCGCACAACAACTGACTGAATGCCACCCGATGAAGCGGTCCAAATGAGCGGCGCACGCATCACAGGCAGCGCGCAGCATCGCAAAATGCTCACGCTGGGGGTGATGATGGCCACCCTGATGCAGTCGCTGGATAGCACCATCGCCAATGTCGCCCTGCCCTATATGCAGGGATCGATGGGCGCCAGCCAGGACCAGATCAACTGGGTGCTCACCAGCTATATCGTCGCCGCCGCGATCATGACCTCGCCCACTGGCTGGTTGGCGATGCGGCTGGGGCGCACAAGGCTGTTCCTGATCGCGGTGCTCGGCTTCACCCTCGCCTCGGCGATGTGCGGGCTGTCGCAATCGATCGGCCAGATCGTGCTGTTCCGTCTGCTGCAAGGCATGTTCGGCGCCTCGCTGGTGCCGCTCTCCCAGGCGGTGCTGTTCGACATCTATCCGGCGGAACAACGCGGCTCGGCGATGGCGCTATGGGGCGTGGGCGTCATGGTAGGCCCGGTGCTCGGCCCCACTCTCGGCGGCTGGCTGACCGAGAATTACAGCTGGCGCTGGGTGTTCTATATCAACGTGCCGTTCGGCATCGCCGCCGCCGGCATCCTGGCCACCTTCCTGAAGGACACGCCGCGCGAGCGCGGCCGCTTCGACTGGACCGGATTTGCCATGCTCAGCCTGGCGATCGGCGCCTTCCAGCTGATGCTGGATCGCGGCGAACAACTGGATTGGTTCGACAGCCCCGAGATCGTTCTCGAAGCGTGTCTGGCGGCAATCGGGTTCTATTGCTTCGTCATCCATTTCGTGATGGCGAAAAATCCGTTCATTTCGCCGCGTCTGCTGCGCGACGTGAATTTCGTCATCGGCACCAGCTCCATCTTCATGATCGGGCTGGTGCTCTATGCAACGCTCGCGCTGATGACACCATATTTGCAGACTCTGATGCATTACCCGGTGCTCACCGCGGGCATGGCGCTGGCGCCGCGCGGTCTCGGCACCATGCTGGCCATGTTCATCACCGGCAGGATTCTTGGCCGCATTCCGGTGCAGCTGATCGTGCTGTCCGGCATGCTGATGTCGATCTACGCGCTGAACCTGATGATGCATTTCAACCCCGATACCTCGCAGCAGACAATCGTATTGTCCGGCTTTCTGCAAGGCGCCAGCGTCGGTTTCGTGTTCGTGGCACTGTCCACCGTCACCTTCGCCACCTTGCCGATGGAATTGCGTACCCAAGGCACCAGCATGTACAGCCTGCTGCGCAATGTCGGCAGCTCGGTGGGGATCTCGATCACCGGGGCGCTGCTGATCAACAACACGCGGCTGAACCACGCGCTGATCACCGCCACCATCACGCCCTTCAACCAGGCGCTGCGGCACGGCGCCGCGGCTTCACTCTGGAACCCGCTCACGCCGCATGGCGCGGCGGCGCTGGATGCCGAAATCGGCCGCCAATCGACGATCATTGCCTATACCGACGATTTCAAGCTGATGCTGATCGTCTCATGCCTGGCCTTGCCGCTGGTCGCCTTCATCCGCAAACCACGCGGGGTGTCCGCCGCCACGCATGACGTCGCCGTGCTGGAGTAGAACGCGTCCTGCCGCATCGCGCTCACACGCTGATGATCGGCGGCTTGGTCAAGGCGCCGATCAAGGCCGGCGCGTCACACACGGTGTTCCGGCCGGTCTCTTTCGCCCGGTAGAGCGCCAGATCGGCCATACGCACCAGTTCGGCCTCGTTGAACCCAGGTTGCGGCACCAGGCAACTCACGCCCAGGCTGATGGTCACGTGGCCCAGCGGGCTGCTGTCGTGCCGGATGCCGATGCCATCAATCGCCACCCTGATGCTCTCGGCCACCTTGCGGGCGCCATCCATCTGGGTGCCGGGCAGCAACACGCAAAACTCCTCGCCACCGAACCGGGCGGCAAAATCCGGCGGCCGCCGCACCGCACCCTCGATGCACGCAGCAACCCGCCGCAGGCAAGCATCGCCTGCGCTATGCCCGTAACAATCGTTATAGGCCTTGAAATAGTCCACATCGATCATGATCAGCGCGATCGGATCGGCGTTGCGGCTGGCGCGCCGCACCTCCCGCTGCAAAATCGTATCGAAAGCCCGGCGGTTGCCAATCCCGGTCAGGCCATCGGTTGCCGATTGCTGGGTCAGCAGAACATTCGCCGCCCGCAGGCGCTGCTCGGTCAGCAGGGTATTCAGATAGAGGTCGCCGAAAAACATCATGCTGCCGCGGGCCGAGGCGGCATGGGCCAGCACCAGCGGGATCACCCAATAGACAATTGGCGATCCACCGAAGGCCGCGCCGATCAAGGTGCCGCCGGAGATCAGCACGGTCTGGGTGAACACCGCGGCCGGGCACGGCACGTTGCGCTGGGTGGATCCCGCAAGCCAGGCGCCCTGCACCAGGATCACCAGCATTTTCACCGCCGCGTCGCGCAGGGCGAAGCAGCTATAAACTGTGGTGATCGCGAAGATGGCGCTGGTGGCGGAATTGCCGATCACGAATCGCCATGCCCATAACTCCGGGGTTCCTTCCCGGGGCTCCTGAAAGCCCGCGGCCCGCCGCCTGAACTGCACGGTGACGAGATAGCGAAGCGCCGTCACCAGCCCCGTCACGCCCAGCAGCACCAGATAAACCAGGGATCCGGTGATGTGCGCGCAGATCGCCTCCAGCAAAGCCAGCGCCAGGCCGCCTTCCAGCATCGCCCGATGCTGCTCGTAGAGCATTTCGGCCAACCGCCAGCGTGAGCTTCGCTCAAGCGCCTCAGATTGCAACAGAACCGGGATTCGCCGTACTAATCTCACCCTTCGAAAACCTCAGGCCGTCTGGTCATTGTCACCGAGCAGGCGTGCGTTTAACGCATGGCAGACCCTGCGGCATCGCGTCAATTAGCTCTCCGCACGGTGTTCCCGGCTAGACCGCGCCACCCTCGGCGATCTGCCTACGATAGTGATATTGCGCGTGTTTGCCAGGGTGTTGCGGCATCTTTTTCTCGTGTAAGTTGATAACACCCGGCGCCCATCGGTGGTGGATGGCCTTGCCGATGGCCCGGCGCGCCGCGCGCTGTGCCAATCGCCCGGGCTGAATGACGCAGAATGCCAGAGGTTTGTTGTTTTCGCCACAATCGGCTGCCTTAATCGCTAAGGTAACGGCAGCGATTTGAAGGCTTTAGGTCACCGTGCGCCGGTGGCACGGCGGCTGCAAAGCCAAGCTAGACCACCAAGCTCACCGCGCCGCAGGCGCGCGCGGCGGCATCAGGTCAGGAGGTTCGGTTGAAGCGGATAAACGCGGTTTTCGGCGCGGGCCTGGCGGCGACGGTGATGCTGGCCGCGTCCGGCCCGGCGCTGGCATGCGATGGGCGGAGTTATTCATTCAGTATCGCCGCCGGCGCCAACGTGTCGGGCGGCGGGCTGGTGGTGCGGCTGGACAAGGCCAAGTTCTTCGATCGGGAGCTCGACAAATATTATATCTCGGTGAAGGACGACGGCGAAATACTCGCCGACCACGCTTTGCTGCTGCAACGCGATACCCTCACCTTCAAAACCAGGTGTGGAACCGTATCGATCGGCGCCGATCGTACGTCCATGTTCAGCTCCGGCACCCTGCAGCTCAATTGGAGCTACTTCTAACCAACGCGCCCGAACCCCGTCGCCATTTCCGGTGCGGCGAGAAAACCGGCTGTTGCGCAGTCTCACCCCGCCTTCAACGTATTTCCGCCATCTTCCCCGGTTATTGTTAATGCACCCGTCTTCGCACCGCGTAACTGCGGGATACGAAGTCGGCGAACAGCAACATTTCGACTCAGTCGCTGCAATTGCATTGTAACAAGCATCCCCCCAGCTTCCGAACGACCCAACCAAGGACAATGATTATGCGCCCCCTCCGCTATGCCTCCATTCTGGCAATGGCCCTCGTCGCCGTGCCGATGGTAACACTCCCCTTGTCGGGCGCCTCCGCCCAGATCGCCATCGGGCTCTCCATCACCCTCGCCCCGCCTGAACTGCCCGTCTATGTCCAGCCGCCTTTGCCGGCGCCAGGATATCTCTGGACCCCTGGCTACTGGGCCTATGGCGACGCCGGCTATTACTGGGTGCCAGGCACCTGGGTGGAACCGCCACAGCCCGGCCTGCTCTGGACTCCCGGTTACTGGGGCTGGAACAACGGCTATTATGTGTTCAATCGCGGCTATTGGGGCCCGCATGTCGGCTTCTATGGCGGCATCAATTACGGCTTCGGCTATACCGGCGCGGGCTTCTTCGGCGGCGAATGGCGCGGCGGCGTGTTTGCCTATAACCGCGCGGCTGTCGGCAATTTCGGCAGCGTGCATGTAACGAACGTGTATAACCGCACGATCGAGAACGTCCACGTCACCAATGTCAGCTTCAACGGCCCGCATGGCATCGACGCCCGGCCTAGCCCGGAGCAGATGCAGTTCGCCCATGAACGCCATGTGGATCCAACGCCGCTGCAGATGCAGCATGTGCAGGCCGCGGCACAGAACCGCGACTTGCTGGCCTCGGTGAATCACGGCCGCCCTGCTATCGCCGCCACCGCCCGCCCGGCCGATTTCCACGCCGGCGTGGTTCCCGCCCACGCGGCGGCCGAGTTCCACCCGGCTGGCACCATGGCCCCGCGCGGAACCATGGCGCCGCACAATGCCATGGCGCCGCACCCGGCAGCAGCGCCGCATATGGCCATGGCGCCGCACGGCACCATGGCGCCGGCGCCGCACATCCAGGCACCGGAGCACGCGGCCATGGCCCCGCGTCCGGAGGCGGCGCCACACGCCATGGCCCCACGCCCGATGATGGCGCCCCACCCGGCCGCAGCACCCCACCCGGCGGCGGCCCCGCACCCGGCCGCCCACGGCGAAGAAAAGCCCAGAAAGTAACCCCTCGCCTGCCAAATCCTCTCCCGCGCCGTCACGCGGGAGAGGAAACGGCGCCTGTTTACCCAGGCCCGGCGGCGATCACCCGCTCGAACACATCCAACTGGCCGCGGCTCGTCTCCTCCCAGGAAAACGCCTCAGCATAGGCCCGCGTCGCCGCCCGATCCGCAATTCTGCCCGCCCAATCGCGCAACGCCGCCGCCAGGCCGGCAGCGGAATTCTCCCCGGCAATCAGCCCCGCCGCTTCCGACCGCACCACTTCCGGATTGCCCGGAATCGGGCTGGCAATCACCGGCGTGCCGCACGCCATCGATTCCAGCAGCACATTCGCCCAGCCCTCGCGTGACGAGGCCAGCACCGAAACATCTGCCGCACTATACAGCGCCGCCAGCTCAGCATGCGGCAACGCCCCCAGAAACCGCACCCGGTCCGCCACACCCAGCCGCGCCGCCAACGCCTCCAGCCGCCCCCGCTCAGGCCCCTGCCCGGCAATCAGCGCCTGCCACTCCGGCAACAGCGCCAGCGCCCCGATCGTCCGATCATGGCCCTTGCGCGGGATCAGCGCGCCCACCGAAACCAGCACCCGCCCGCTCACCCCCAACGCCGCCCGTGCCTGCGCCGGATCGATCGGATGAAACACCGACAGATCGACACCATTGCGCAGCACAGTGATCTTCTCGCCCGCCACCCCCAGCGCAATCAGCGCATCGCGCAACCCGCCACTGACCGTAATGATCGCCGAAGCCGCCGCGGCCGCGTGCAGAATCAGCCGGCGCGGCAAGCGATAATCCGGAAACTGCGTCACATCCGAGCCACGTGCGGTAATCACCACCGGCAACCCGAAACGCCGTCCCAGCCAGATCGCCGCAACCCCATCGGGATAGAAATAATGCGCATCGATCGCATCGAATCGCGCACCCCCATCGATCAGCTTTTGCAATGCCTTCGCCGCCGCCCGGTACAGCAGCCAGGGCGACAGATTCATCCCCGGCCCAGGGATCGCGAACCAGCGCGGATGCAGCACCGCAAGACCATGCCGTTCCTCACGCGCCGGCACCACCGCCTGGCCGCGCCGCCCAGGAAACCACGCCACCGGCGCCAGCACCGTCGCCCGAATCACCCCGGTGCCAACCAGTTCGCGCAACCGGTTTTCCACAAACACGCCATGGTTCGGCCAGGCCTGATTCGGAAACAAAGTGGTAAACGTCAGCAGCTCAATCATACGATCGGTCTGGCCACCCGTCGCCCGGAGGGCATCCGGGTCCGCCGCCACGCCCTAAAAACCGGCCCGCACCGCCGCTAATTCAGCGTCCCCAGAAACTTCGCCGCATCCGCCCTTTCCGGAAACGCAACCTTGGCATCCACCGCCGCCTGCACCTGGGTCCGCGCCTCCGCCTGCCGCCCAACCGCCGCCAGCACATAGCCGTAATGATAGGCCGACGATGCGTGCGACACCGGATCGCGGCTGGCAATCGCCTGCTGCAACAACGGCAAAGCCTGCGTCGTGTCGCCCTGCTTGGCCAGTATCCAGCCCAGCGTATCGGCCACCTCCGGCTGTGGCGACTGGTAATAGGCGCGCTCAGCCAGTGCCAAGGCCGCCGCCTTGTCGCCCTGGCGCTGCCTGATCCAGGCCAGGTTGTTCAGCGCCGCGGTATCGGTGTTCCTCGTCGCCAGCACATCGGTCAGACGCTGCGCCGCATTGTCCAGTTGCCCCGCATCGAGATACAGCGAACTCAGCACCGACTGCGCCGCCATGTCCTGCGGGTGGCTCGCCGTCCAGCCTTCCAGCAGCGCAATCGCGTGCGCCGTGTCGCCGGAGCGGGCCAGCGCGCTGGCGGTCTTCATCGCCAGCTCGCTGGTGGGGGCGGTCTTGTAGGCGGCGCCGAACGCAATGGCGGCCTGGCGCACATCGCCGGCGGTCAGCCACACCTCGCCCGGCAGCAAATTGGCCGCCGGCAAATTGGCCGGCACCGCGCGCAGCGCGGCAGCGCTCGCCAAGGCGGCCTTCACGCCGTTCTGCTTGAAATCCACCCCCACGAGATCGGCCAGCAACAGCGCATTGCCGGGAAGCTGCTTCAGCCCGTCCTGCAGCGTGGCGCGCGCCGCGTCGAAATTCTTCAGATGCACCAGGAACGCCGCAAACTCGCCGCGCAGGCGCGGATCGCCCGGCGCCTCATCCAGCACCGACTGATAGGCTTTCTGCGCCCGATCGGTCTTGCCCTGTTCCACCAGCACGCGGGCGCGCAACACATCCAGCATCGGGTTGGTCCCGGCGCTGGTGCGATCCAGCAGCGCCACCGCGCGGCCCGGCTGTTTCTCCCGCACATATACGCCGGCGAGGGCGGCGGTAATCTGCGGGTTGTCCGCCGCCGCATCATGCGCGGCCTCCGCCACTGCCACCGCCCGGTCCGTCTGGTGGTCGGCGAACAGAGCAGGCAGCAGCAGGTCCAGCACGCTCGCATCGCCCGGATGCTTCTTCAGCACCGTTTCCAGCAACGCCTCCGCCCGCGCATTGTCGCCCTTCAGCGCATAGATTCGCGCCAGGTTCAGCGCGGCCGGCCGGCTGTCGGGGAAACGCTTCAGAACATCGTTCAGCTCGGCCTCGGCGCCGTTCATGTCGAGCGCGGCAATCTTCACCTGCGCCGACAGCACGCCGATATCCTCGATATTGCCCAGCGCCTTTTTCAGCCGCGCCACGCTTTCCGTCGCCGTGGCGATATCGCCGCGTGCCAGCGCCGCCTGCACGATGGCTTCACCCGCCAGACGCTGATTGGGTGCGAGGTCCAGCGAATGCTTCAAATCGGCTTCGCCCGCCGAGCTGTTGCCCAGATTGAGTTCGGTCGCCGCCAGCCGATTCAGTATCTGGATATCGGCGGGCACCAGGGCGGTCGCCTTGGTAAAACTGGCGGCTGCCCCCTTCAAATCGCCCGACATCGCCTGTGCCCGCCCCTGCAGGTCCAGCGTGTCGGCATCCGAATGGCCGGCCAGCGCGCTGTCATGCAGCAACGCCAGCGCCTTGTCCGGCCGCTGGGCGGCCAGGTTGATGAACGCCAGCAGTTTCAGCCCGCTGATATCGGTCGGGTTATGCGTCAGAAACTGGGTGTCCGCCTCCTCCGCCTGGGCAATCTGGCCCAGGCCAAGCTTGGTCACCGCCAGAAAGTAATTACCGCGCGGCAGGTCCGCCACGGCGCTGCTGATCTGCTGCAGCGAGGCATCGGCGGCAACATAATCGCCGGCATGAATGGCCAGCATGGCACGCAGGAAATTGGCCGGCACGTCGCGCGGCATCGAGCGCAGCACGGTCTCCGCCGCCTTCCTGGCCGCCGCCTCCTGCCCGGTGGCCGCCAGCGCGCGCGCCTGCATCAGCTTGGCGTCCAGCCTGGCCGGGGTCGCCGCCAGCACGGTCTCGGCATTCGCCAGGGCGGCCTTGGCATCGTTGTGGCGCAGATCGATTTCCGCCTGCAGCAGCAGCGCATCGGCCTGTTTCGGATGGCCGGCCAGAATATGCGCGGCCCTGGCGCCGGCGGCGGCAAGATCGCCGCGGCTCAGCGCAATATGCCCGGCCGCCAGCAAGGCTTCCGTCGAATCGGGCGCCAGCGCCTCCGCCTGCGCCGCGGTCGCGGCCGCACCATCCACGTCGTGCAGCGCCATTTGCGCCGAAGCGCGGATCGTCAGCACCGCCGCCTTGGCACCGGGCGGCGCATGATCGGGATCGAAATCGCGCAACGCCGCATCGAAATGCCGCTGTTGCAGATAGGCCTGGCCCAGCGGCAGCACGATCGCCGCCGGATCATAGCCATGCGCACGCGCGCGCAAAAATTCCAGCTGTGCCGCGGCGGGATTGCTGAGCGAAAGATCGACCTCGCCGAGCAGGAACGCCGCCTCCGGATCGGCCGGATGCTGCCGCACCGCCTGGCGCAGATACAAGCCGGCACCCTTCATGTCGTCATGCGCCATGCGCTGCTTGGCCGCCACGATCGGGTCGATATGTGGCCGAAGAAACATCCACCCGGCGCCGCCAGCCGCCAGGGCCAGCACCGGCAAACCGATGATCAGCGCTTTGCGCATGTCCAATCCCTTTGAACGCGTCAAAATTCCGTGCACGCTCGGCTGTTTATAACGAAAACCCCCCGGCGCTAAACCGCCAGTGGGTGCAAAAAGCCACAGTTGCAACCGCAAGAGTGGCGATCACGGCTTTTCGGCCACAATCCCCCCCGACAACGCAACCGTCTATATGCTAAGCCATGCTACAACCATCAAGGCGCCCAATGGTCAAGCTGGCGCTAAATAAAAACACTTGCGATCCCTTAATAGCTGTTTTAGACACAATTAGCAATGTATAAACCGCCGCAAAATGCACCAGGCCGCCATGGGGAGGCTTTCCGGGCATAGCGGCTGAAGGTGTTCAGCTCCGTGGCAGCGCGCGACTCCCACCCCGCACACCACAGGGTTCCTGCCCCGATCCAGGCTGGTCTCGCAGTGCGATCCACCCTGGCGCTCAGCCTGATGGCCGCCGCCGCCACCCTGGCCGGCTGCACAACCCCCGGCGGCACCGAGCCCGCGCCTGTCGCCTCAGCGGAACCAGGCAGCGAGTATGTAATCGGCCCGGGCGATATCCTGTCGATCTTCGTCTACGAAGCTCCGCCGCTCTCCGTCGCCGATCTGCCCGTGCGGCCAGACGGGCGCATTTCCGTACCCCTGGTGGCCGATGTGATGGCGGCCGGCAAAACCCCCTCCCAGCTTGGCAGCGAAATCTCCACCAGGCTGAAGAAATACGTCAACGACCCCAACGTCACCGTCATGGTCCGCTCCTTCCAGGGCCCTGCCGACCGTCAGGTCCGGGTGATCGGCGAAGCCACCGACCCGCAGGCCATCCCGTTCCGCGAGAACATGAGCGTTCTCGACGTGATGATCGCCACCAAGGGCCTGACCAAATTCGCCGCCGGCAACCGCGCGGTCATCCTGCGCCATGCCGGCGCCAAGGAAGAGCGTATTCCGGTCCACTTGTCCGACCTGATCAAGGATGGCGACATCAGCCAGAACGTGATGATGCGCCCGGGCGACACGCTGATCATCCCGCAAAGTTATTTTTAACCAATTTACCTACACCACGCCTCGCCGCAGATAATCGGCACACTGCGTAAACGACAGTTTTAGGGTTTTTTGATGGAATCGCTGCAGGATCTGGTTAGCCGCTATGGCGGGCTCGCCTGGCGCCGGCGCTGGTGGGGCGTTGCGGCAGCTTGGGCGCTGTGCATCGTCGGCTGGATCGGCATTGCCCTCTTGCCGAACGAATACGAAACCACTGCCCGCGTCTATATCGATGCCGACGCCGTGCTCACCCCCTTGTTGCGTGGCATCACCACCGATACGTCAATGACCGACCAGATCGACCTGCTGCAGCATATGCTGCTGTCGCGGCCGAATCTGGAACGCATTATCGCCAAGACCGATTTGCAGCTCGATACCCATACCCAGACCGATCTGGAGGAGATGGTCGCCAGGCTGGAAAAGACCATCAAGGTCAATGCCCAGACCCGCAACATCTTCTCGATCGCCTTCCGCAACCCAGATCGGCAATTATCCTACGACGTGGTGCAGGCCGTGCTGGCCAGCTATATCGAGAACCGCGCCGGCGATAACCGTGACGACATGGAGAAGGCAACCGCCTTCCTCGACCAGCAGATTTCCAGCTACGAAAAGCAGCTGCGTGAGGCAGAGGCCAAGCGCGCCACCTTCCGCACCCAGTATATCGATTTGCTGCCTGGCGATGGCGGTGTGAACCGGCTGGAGCAGGCACGCGGCCAGGTGACCGCGCTGACCGGGCAATTGGAAGATGCCAAATCCCGCCGCATCCTGCTGGCGCGCGAACTCGCCGGCACCGCCGCCCTGGTCACCACCGATTCGTCGAGCGGCGGCGGCTATGATTCGCGCGGCGCGCTGCGCGCCGCGGAGGCCAAATTGCGCGACCTGCAGGAGGTCTATACCGACGCCTATCCGGAAGTGGTGTCGCAAAAGCGGCTGGTGGAAAATCTGCGCAAGACCCAGGGCACGCCCGATGCCTCGAGCGGCGGCAAATCAGTGCCGAACCCGGTCTTCGAGCAACTGAAATTGCGCCTGGTGGAAACCGACGCCCTGATCGACAGCCTTCTTCGCCAGATCGATGACGCGACACGGGAGAGAGACCGGCTCTCCGCCATCGCCCATGGCGAGCCTAATCTCGAAGCGCGCTATCTGAACCTGAACCGCGATTACGACGTGCTGCGCAAGAACTACGATGAGCTGCTGGCACGGCGCGAGAGCATGAAGATCACCACCGCCGCCCAGAAAGGCGCCAGCAACGTCAAGCTGGTCATCATCGATCCGCCGCAAGTGCCGCATGTGCCGGTGGCGCCCGCCCGTATCCTGCTCTCGATCGGCGTGCTGGTAGCCGGTCTTGCCGCCGGTGTCGGCGTGGTCATCGCGATGATGACGCTCGATCAGTCCTTCCACAGCATCGTCGATCTGCGCGCCATGGGCAGGCCGGTGCTGGGCGCCATTTCGCTGGCAGCCTTGCCGCCCACCATCGCCATGCGGCTGCGCAGCGCCGCCATCTTCGGATCGGCGATTGGCGGCCTGCTCGTGGTGCTCGGCGGCGTGCTGCTGCATTTTGCCCAGGCGACCTGATGGATCTCGAGCATAACGACGGCCTCCCGTCTTACGACGAAGCCGGCACCCCGATTATCGATACCCCCGCGCCGCGCACTCTGGCGGATATGGGGCGCGCCGGGCTGATCATCGAAACCGAAGGCCGCACCAGGCTCGGCGATGAATTCCGCATCGCCGCGGCCCGCCTGCACACCGTGGTCAAAGGCTCGATCGCGGCCAATGAGCGCTGCGGCAATCTGGTGCTCGTCACCAGCACCCGCCCGGCCGAAGGCAAGAGCTTTTCCGCCCTCAACATGGCCGCCTCCCTGGCCCGCACCGGATCGCGCTCGGTGCTGCTCGTCGACGCCGACGCCAAGGTCCGCTGCCTCAGCGAATTGCTCGGCCTTACCGGCGCCCCAGGCCTGCTCGACCTTGCCGCCGATGACAGCATCCCGCCTGAACGCCTGGTCGTCGCCACCCCGGTGCCCGGCCTGTTCGTGATGCCGCTCGGCGATCCGCTCGCCGGAATCGAGCCGGGCGAGCGCAGCCAATCCCTGCCCTCGGCCGCGGAACAGCTCTCCCGCCGCTTCGCCAGCTCCACCGTGGTGATCGATACCGGCCCGCTTCTCGCCACCAGCGACCCCAGCGTGCTCGCCCCCACCGCCTCGCAGATCATGATGGTGGTGGAGGCCGGCCGCACCCAGCGCAGCGAGCTGGAAGCGGCGATGGAAATGATCAAGGCTTGCCCAAAAGTCGTTATGCTGCTGAACAAGCAATCCGGCCGCGCGCGCTCCTCCTTCGGTGCCTATAGCTATACCGGCGAGTACTACGCCAAGCCGAATATGCCGCCACCCCCCCGGCCCGAATAGCGAGCCCCAGACCATGCAGCTTCATCCCCCCGCACGATCCAGGCGCACGACCTTCAACAGGTCATCGTCGTGGCGGATGGTGCTGCTCGCCAGCGCGGCCGCGCTACCGCTTCTCGCGCTCGCTGCCGGTTTCGCCCCCGCCTTCGCCCAGGAAGCCGATCCAACCGCCTCCGGCGCCGATTCCTCAGGCGGCGGCCCGCCCGGCCTCCCCGCGCCCACCGATACGCTGCTGCCGCGTACCGGGGTGGACACCACCGATTCCGACCTCCGCAACCATCTCCTCAGCGCCTTCGGCGGCGAACCCGCCGCCTCGCCCGGCGGCGGTGGCGCCGCCGCCCAGCAGCAGCTCGGCCTGCACCTGTTCAAGCAGATCGGCGTCTCCGAAACCTACACCGACAATGCCGGCTACGTGGTGGGTGTCGCCCGCGACGCCGGCGATGATTTCATCACCGAGATCCAGCCGGCGCTGCATTTGATCGACAATACGCAGCGCGTGATGATCGACCTGAACTACGCCCCAACCGGCATGATCTACGCCCGCAACAGCGGTTTTTCGCAGTTCGAGGAAGATTTCAAGGGCGACATCCTGGTCACCGCGGTGCCGGACTGGCTGTATGTCGATGTGCGCGGCTCGGTCAGCCAGCAATCGATTTTCGGCGGGCTCGGCCCGACCACGACGGTGCAATTGTCGCCTGATGAGCGCCAGACCGTCAGCAGCGTGTCGATCTCGCCCTATATCACCCACACCTTCGGCACCGCCGGCACGCTGGCCGCCGGTGTCGGCTACAGCTACAGTGCCACCGATGCGCCGAATGCGCTGAATAACGGCACCGCAATCATCGATGGCGGCTACGGCCTTGGCGATTACGGCAGCTCCTACCTGAACACCGAACGCGCCTTCGCCAGCTACACCACAGGCGAGGATCTCGGCCGCTTCCGCAACCGAATCGGCACCGATGACAGCCTCTATCAAGGCTCCGGCGCGCTGGTGAACGCACACCGCTATCTGGTCACCGACGATGCGAGCTACGCCGTCACCCGCCTGGTGTCGGTGCTGGGCGAAATCGGCTACGAAGATCTCAGCTACCCGGCAGCCGATTTCGCCTATCGCGGCCCGATCGGCTCGGGCGGCGTAGAGCTCACCCCAGGCCATAACAGCTACCTGCTGGTTGAATACCGCTATCTCGACGGGTTCGGCGCCGCCTTCGTCCAGGGCTCCATGCAGGTCACCCCGCGCATCCGCGTCTTCGGCGGCTATTCGGAAGGTATCTCCACCTATCAGCAGGATGTGCAAACCTCGCTACTGGCCGACGACACCCAGCTCACCGGCGTCCAGGCCACCGCGCTCTCCGCCTCGCCCCTGCTGCAAACCTCGAATTTCTACGGCGGCAACCAGAATCTCAGCCGGATTCGCCGGCTGGATGTGTCGGCCACCTATATCGGCGGCCGCGACACCGCCACCCTCTCCTTCGACGACGAACGCAGCACCCCGATCGGCCGCCAGGTCGGCGATCTGGTGCCGATTTCCACCAGCGGCTGGTTCGTCTCCGCCAGCGACCGGCACGAGATCACCCCCACACTCAGCGCCTCGGTCTATGTGCAGTACGGCGTCAACCGCAGCGGCCTGGCCTTCGAAGGCAGCGGCGACACGCTCAGCTTCTCGGCCAGCCTGGACAAGATCTTTACCCCAACCCTGTCCGGCTATCTGCGCGTCGGCGGCACCTATGTGGTCGGCGGCAATCCCTACGCCGCCGCCGGCTATGAAGGGCTGAGCGGCGAGGAAACCAGCGTCACCGTAGGGGCAGTGAAAAAGTTCTGATCCGGCCATGGATGGCAGCGGAACCGGCCTGATCGCGGCGCCACGCATCGTCAACGCGATGACGGTCGATGTGGAGGATTGGTTCCAGGTGCAGGGCTTTGCCGGCACCATCTCGCGAAACGACTGGGAAACCCTGCCGCGCCGGGTCGAGGCGAACACCGAAGCCTTCCTCACCATGTTCGCCGATGCCGGCATCCACGCCACGTTTTTCACCCTCGGCTGGGTCGCCGACCGTCACCCGGCCCTGATCCGCCGCATCGTCGCCGAAGGCCATGAGCTCGCCAGCCACGGCTACTGGCACAGGCTGGCGCATGAGCAGGAACCGGCGGCTTTCCAGGAAGATGTCGGCCACGCCAGGCGCGTTCTGGAGGATGTCGGCGGCGTCGCGGTGCGCGGCTATCGCGCGCCCACCTTCTCGATCAACACCCGCAATCCCTGGGCCTTCGGCGCTCTGGAAGATGAAGGCTACTTCTATAGTTCAAGCATCTACCCGATCCGGCACGATCTCTACGGCATGCCCGATGCGCCACGCTTCCCGCATCGCGTCGGCACCGGCAAGCTGCTCGAAATCCCAATGACCACGGTACGCCTCGGCGGCCGCAACCTGCCTTGCGCCGGCGGCGGCTATTTCCGCCTGATGCCCTACACCCTGTTCCGCGCCCTGCTCCGCCGCGTCAACGCCCACGATGCCGCGTCGGGCATTTTCTACACCCACCCCTGGGAAATCGACCCCGGCCAGCCACGCGTGGAGGCTGCCCCCCGCATGTCCAAATTCCGCCACTACATCAATCTCGCCCAAACCGCCCCACGCATCCGCCGCCTGCTGCACGATTTTTCCTGGGACCGCGTCGACCGGGTCTTCCCCATCTGACCCGCCCGCCGATTAGCCGCGTCATTGCGAGCCGCCTCGTCATTCCTCCAGAGGGGGCGGTGTGGCAATCCCGCGCAACCCGGCCAATCCCCGTCCCGGCCCTGCCCGGACCGATAACCATTAGAACAGAAACGCAGTCATAATAAGGACTCTTCTCTTCTTCGAGCCGTTCTCTTCCTGCCCTTCCCGCCGCCGAAAGCCCATGTCCAATGATCCGCATAAAACTCCTGGGCCAAGAGACCACAGCGTGGGACGATTTCGTCAATTCCCGCCCGGACGCCACCTTCTTCCATCTCGCCGCCTGGCGTACGGTGATTGAACAAGCCTTCAACCACCGCAGCTTCTACCTCACCGCCGAGCAGGATGGCGCCATCGTCGGCGTACTCCCGCTCGCCCAGGTGAAAACCCGGCTATTCGGCAACACCCTGATTTCCTCCCCCTTCTGCGTCTATGGCGGCCCGCTCGCCGAGAGCGCCGAGGCCTTCCGCGCACTCACCAGCCACGCCGCCACATTGCGCGCCGAACTCCGCGCCGAAGCCGCCGAACTCCGCTTCCTCACCCCGCCGCCAGAGACCTATCTCGATCCCGCCTGGCAGGAACGCGGCGCCCTCTACGTCACCTTCCGCCGCGCCATCACCGCCGATGACGACGCCAACCTCAAAGCCATTCCCCGCAAACAACGCGCCGTGGTGCGCAAGGCCATCGAGCGCGGCCTGACCGCCACCGCCGACCGCGATGTGAACACGTTGCACGCCATCTACGCCCGCAGCGTGCGCAATCTCGGCACGCCGGTTTTCGCCCGCCGCTATTTCCGCCTGCTCGCCGAGATCTTCGGCCCGGCCATGGACGTGGTCACCGTGCGCGACGGGCAAACACCCGTCGCCGCGGTGATGAATTTTTACTTCCGCAACGAAGTGATTCCCTATTACGGCGGCGGCACCGAAGCCGCACGCGCCTGCGGCGGCAATGATTTCATGTATTGGGATGTCATGCGCCGCGCCGCCGCCAAAGGCTGCCGCATCTTCGATTTCGGCCGCAGCAAATCGGGCACCGGCGCCTTCTCTTTCAAAAAGAACTGGGGTTTCGCCCCAGCCCCGCTGCATTACCGTGTTCTCGTCCCAGAAGGCGGTCTGATCCCGGAAGTGAACCCGTTGAACCCGAAATACCGTCTGATGATCGCCGCCTGGAAGCGCCTGCCGCTTCCCGTCGCCAACCTGCTCGGCCCGATCCTGGTGCGTGGCGTCGGATGAGCGCCCGCGCCAACCTGCCCTGGCTCGCCATCGGTCTTGGCGGCCTCATCCTCGGCCTGGTCTTCCACCAGGAAGTGGCGGCCGCATTGGAGGTCTGGAACTCGTCCACCGCCTATGGCCATTGCTGGCTGGTGCTGCCGATCGCCCTCTGGCTCGCCTGGGAACGGCGTGAGGTGTTTGCCCGCCTGCCGCCTACCCCATCGCTCTGGCCAGCCCTGCTCGCGCTGCCGCTGATCCCGGCCTGGCTGCTCGCCACGTGGCTCGGCATCATGGAAGGCCGGCAGCTGGCCGTTCTCGGCTTCATCGAAGCGCTTCTCCTCGCCGGCCTCGGCTGGCGGCTCTGGTGGGCGCTCTCGCCTGCCCTGCTCTATCTGGTCTTTCTCGTCCCGTTCGGCGCCTTCCTCACCCCCGCGCTTCAGCACATCACCACCAGCTTCATCATCCACGGCCTGCGCCTGCTCAACATCCCGTTCGAGGCCGATGCGTTCCGGATCACCATTCCCGAAGGCGCCTTCTATGTCGCCGAGGCCTGCGCCGGGCTGCGTTTCCTGATCGCCTCCATCGCCTTCGGCGTCCTCTACGCCGTCACCATGTTCCGCTCCCCGGCAAGGCGCGCCATCTTCATCGCCATCAGCTGCGTGCTGCCGGTCATCGCCAACGGTTTTCGCGGCCTGGGCATCGTCGTCCTCGGCCACATCCTCGGCAGCGCCGAGGCCGGCGCCGCCGACCACCTGATCTATGGCTGGATCTTCTTCTCCATCGTCATCCTGCTGCTCGCCGCTGGCGGCCTGCCCTTCCGCCAGGCCATGGCTGCCGCCCCGCCTCCTGTCGCCGCCCGACCTGGCCATGCCGCCAGCCTCGCCGGCTGCGCCGCGGTGGTTCTGCTGGCGATCCTCGCCCCCGCCGCATCCTCCGCATTCCTCACCCGCAATGGCACCCAGCAGGCGGCCATCGTCCCCCGCCTCACTATGCCCCCCGGCTGCACGCCCCTCGCCGCGCATATCGATGGCCCGGTCAGCACCCAGGGATTCGCCTGCGGCCAGCAGCATCTCACGGTTACCAGCACCGTCCTCCCGCGCGGCACCAACCCCGCCAGCATCCTCGAAACCGCCCGCCTCTCCGCCAGAGCCGGCCTGCTCGGCGAGGTCGACACCCAGGTCGAGCGCATCGCCGGCGCGAACTGGGTGCTGATGACCGGCACCGGCCTCGGCGGTATCGCCGCCTACGCCGTCTGGATCGACGGCATCCAGGAAGTCGGCGGCCTGCATGACCGCCTGCAGATGGCCCGCGACATGCTCACCCAAGGCCCCCCACCCATCACCCTCTCGGTCGCCGTAGCCCCCGGCCAACAAGCCGCCGGCGACACCCTCCGCAGCGTCCTCGCCACCCTATGCACGCCCGCCCATGGCTGCTTCGCCGATTGAGTCCGGCGCCGTGCTGGCCCCACCAATCGACCCTACCCACCCAGTCGCAGCGCCGGCCCCAGATGCCCGCCGCATTGCGCCAGCCGCGCCGCCGCCTCGTCGGCATCGATCCCGTGCACCAGCAGCACCGCCAGTTTCGCCCGCCCGCCGGCCCGCGTCAGCGCCGCACCAGCCGCATCCTCGGTGCAGCCGGTCAGCCCGCGCACCATCCGCACCGAGCGCCGGCGCAATTTTTCGTTGCGCGCCACCATATCCACCATCTGGCCGCGATATACCCGGCCCAGCCGCAGCATGATCAGCGTCGAGAGCAGGTTCAGCACCACTTTCTGCGATGTCCCCGCCTTCAGCCGAGTCGACCCCGCAATCGGCTCCGCCCCGGTCTCGATCAAAATCGGATGGTCGGCCGCCACCATCAACGGCGCGCCGGCGCTATTGGCAATGCCGATGGTCAGTGCCCCGGCCTGCCGCGCATGCGCCAGGCAGGCCAGCGCGTAGGGCGTCGCGCCACTGGCGGCCAAAGCCACCACCACATCCGCCGCACTGGTCTTTTGCCCCGCCATGTCCGCCGCCGCCAGATCGGTGCGATCCTCCGCATTCTCCACCGCGCGGGTCAGCGCCGCCTGACCGCCGGCGATCAGCAGGCCCAGCCGTTCCTCCGGCCAGTCGAAGGTCGGCGGCAGCTCCGCCCCATCCTGCACCCCGATCCGCCCGGACGTGCCCGCCCCGCAATAAATCAGCCGCCCACCGCGGCCCAGCCGCACGGACGCCGCCTCAGCCGCCGCGGCCAAAGCCGGCAAAGCCGGCCGCACCGCCGCCACCGCCGCCATCTGCGCCTCCAGCAACGCGTCCAGCGCCACCGCCGCCGGCCACTCATCCAGCCCGAGATAGCGCGGATCAACCCCCTCCGTAGACGGCAACCCATCCGGCGTCTGGCTAGACATCGAGCTCCTCAACCGTATTCGCCCGCTCCTGGATAAAGGCGAATCGCAGTTCCGGCCGGCGTCCCATAAGCGACTCCACCAGCGTCGAGGTGGTGGCGCGGTCCTCCGCCGGGATCACCACTTTCAGCAGCGTACGCTTGCCAGGATCCATCGTGGTCTCCTTCAGCGTCGCCGGCGGCATTTCACCCAACCCCTTGAAGCGGCTGATCTCCACCTTGGCGCCTGCCTTGAAGGCGCTCTTCATCTTCCGGTCACGATCCTGGTCGGTCATCGCATAGACCGATTTCGCCCCCTGGGTCAGCCGGTACAGCGGCGGCTGCGCCAGATACACCCGTCCATCCCTGATCAGCGCCGGCAGCTCACGATAAAAGAACGTCATCAGCAACGAAGCGATATGCGCCCCATCCACATCCGCATCGGTCATGATGATAATCTTGCCGTAGCGCAGTTTCGCCCCGTCATATCGGTCGCCCACGCCGCAGCCCAGCGCCTCGATCAGATCCTTCAGCTCCTGGTTCTGCCGCAATTTCTCCGTGCTGGCGCTGGCAACATTCAAAATCTTGCCCTTCAGCGGCAGCACCGCCTGGGTCTCGCGGTTGCGCGCCTGCTTGGCCGACCCGCCGGCGCTGTCGCCCTCCACCAGAAAAACCTCGGTGCCGGCCACGCCTTCCAGCGTGCAATCCGTCAGCTTGCCAGGCAGCCGCAAGCGCCGCGTGGCCGATTTGCGCGGCGTGTCCTTCGCCTCCCGCCGCCGCAAACGCTCTTCCGCGCGCTCGATCACAAAGGCCAGCAGATTATCCGCCTGCGCCGGATCGCCCGCCAGCCAATGATCGAACCGGTCGCGCAACGCGGTTTCCACCAGCCGTGCCGCTTCCGGGCTGGTGAGTTTCTCCTTGGTCTGCCCCTGGAATTGCGGATCGCGCAGGAACACCGAGAGCTTGGCCGCCAGCGTGCCCATCACGTCCTCGGCGGTCACCTGCGCCGCCCGCTTGTTGCTGCGCTGCTCGCCCCAGCCGCGCAACGATTTCACCAGCGCGGTGCGAAACCCGGTCTCATGCGTGCCGCCCTGCGGTGTCGGCACCGTGTTGGTGTAGGAATTCAGGAACGCCTCGCCCGATTCCAGCCAGATCGCCGCCCATTCCACCCGGCCCGAGGACCGGCCATCCGCCGCATCCGGCAATTTCGCATCGCCCGCCCAGATCTCGGGCATGGCGCGCGGGGCATCGCCGATATCGGCCTCCAGGCTATCGCGCAGCCCGCCCGGAAAATGCAGCACCGCCTCGCGCGGCGTATCATCCCGTGCCGGGATCAGCGCCGGATCGCAGGACCAGCGGATTTCCACCCCCCGGAACAGATAGGCCTTGGAGCGGCAGAGTTTGTACAGCCGGCCCGCACTGAAAACCTGGGCGCCGAAAATCTGCGTATCCGGCTTGAAGCGAATGGTGGTGCCACGCCGATTCGCCATCGCCCCCGCATTGACCAGCCTGGTGGTCGGCACGCCGCGGGAAAAACTCTGCCGGTAGAGCGTGCGATCGCGCACCACCTCCACATCCATCGTCTCCGACAGCGCGTTCACCACCGAACTGCCCACGCCGTGCAGTCCGCCCGACGTCTCATAGGCCTTGCCGCCGAATTTTCCGCCGGAATGCAGCGTGGTCAGGATCACTTCCAGCGCGCTCTTGCCGGGAAATTTGGGATGCGGATCGGTGGGTATGCCGCGCCCGTTATCGCGCACGGAAAGCACATTGCCGGCGGCAAACCCCACCTCGATGAAGCTGGCATGGCCGGCCACCGCCTCGTCCATGGCGTTATCGATGATCTCGGACGCCAGATGGTGCAAAGCGGTCTCGTCGGTGCCGCCGATATACATGCCCGGCCGCCGCCTTACCGGCTCCAGCCCCTCCAGAACCTCGATGTCCTTGGCGGAGTAATCCTGCGCGGCGCGCTTGTCGTCGGGTGAGCTGAAGAGGTCGTTCATCTTGTGTTCCGGTCTCCGGGATCCGACGATAGGGAGTGGGGGGGTGCAAAGGCAAGACCGAGCCCGCGAATGACCGTGCAACCGGGGGGCGACCAGGGTTGCCGGGAGCCATGCCCCTATCCCATCCATTTTCCATGGATAACGCCCCGGCAGACCGCAGCGCCCCTCGATCATGGACCGATGCAAGCGCCCACGGCCGGGCGGAGGCGGCCGCCGGGCGGGTCACGGAGATCGAGGCTGAAGCCGAAGCGCCGGAGCGGCGACGGGCTGCCGGGGCTCACGGTGTAGCCGGTAGCGGCGTGGCTTTCTGCAGAAAAACGCCTTCGATCAAGGGCTTGTTTTTGGTGAAGCAGGAAGCTCGGCCTAACCGCCCAGCAGATCGCCCACCGCGCTCGCCAGCTGCTTCATGCTGAACGGCTTGGCAAGGCACGTGCACGGCGCGCCCGTCGGCAGGGCGGCGAGCAAATCGGATCGGGCACTCACGAACACCACCGGCACATGCGGATTGTGTTCCCTCGCCCAGTTGGCCACGGCAAGCCCATCGGCCTCCGGCATGTTGAGGTCGGTCACCACCAGATCGACAGCGCCTGGCTGCGTCATCAGCCGGTGCGCTTCCACGCCGCTCGACGCCACCAGGATGTCGTAGCCAGCCTCTTCGAGAGTCTCCGCGATCAGCATGCGGATAACCGCCTCGTCCTCCACCACCAAAACACGCATTGCCTTGCACCGCCCGCCCTTCATGGGCCGATGGCTGAACGGCGCCCGACGAGGATCGCCGCCCGCTTTCACCGCATCGTGACAGATGATCGCCGCGACCCGGCCATGGTGTGTCATTCCCGCCGTTATCGATTGAGGTCTGCACCCTCCGCCACGCCCTGCTTCCAGGCCAGCCTGCGCCCGGCTACGCTCAAGTTTCCATGCGCCGCAGCACAAGCAATTGCGCTTTGCCGCACGGATACTCACCGTGGCGATACGACACGGTGTATCATTTCGGCGGGGGATCAGGCGATGCGCGGCGTTTGGGGTTGTCGTTTGGCGGGTCTGGCACTACCGGCATGGCTATGCGCCACCACCGCTCTCTCCGTGCTGCCGGCGCAGGCGCAAACACCGCCCCCGGCCGATGTGGCAAAGCCCGGCACGCCCGGGCAGCTCGAATCGATCGTGGTGACCGCGGAACGGCGTTCCACCAATATCCAGAAAACACCTTTGGCCATCACCGCCATCACCAGCAAGACGCTCGACACCTCCAACGCCGCGGTGCTCTCCGACCTGAACGGCACCATTCCCAGCATGGAAGTGACAAAGACGGGCGGGCTGGAAAACGTCGTCACCATCCGCGGCATCGGCCTGCAAACGCCGGAAAACACCTCAACCACCGTGCCTGGCGTGGCCCTGTTCGTCGATGGCGTGTATATTTCCAACACCATCAGCCTGGATCAGAGCTTTTTCGATATCGACCATATCGAGGTGCTGCGTGGACCGCAGGGCGCCATCTACGGCCAGGCGGCGGCCGGTGGCGCGGTAAATATCCTTACCAAGCAGCCGGAGCTCGGCGTCTATAGCGGCACCGCCGATGTCAGCGTCGGCAATTACGACCTGTTCCGCGAACGCGCCGAGGTGAATATACCGGTCGGTGACAGCATTGCCGTGCGCGCCTCGATCCAGAAATACGATCATAACGGCTTTGCCGAAAACACCGGCATTCCCAATGATGATCAGGATGCCCAGCACGACATCAGCGGCAAGGTCGCGGTATTATGGAAGCCGGTAGCGAATTTTTCCGCAACCCTCACCGGCCAATGGTACAATGCCGCCGAACACGGGCAGGAGCAGAAGAGCACGCTCGATCCCAACCCCGACCCGCGTGTGGATACCCAGGATTTCCAGTCGCAGCTTTATCTCAACGCCCAGCTCTATCACCTGAACCTGAAATGGGATCTCGACTGGTTCAGCATCAAATCGGTCAGTGCCTACCAGTACGAAAACACCAATACGCCCTATAGCAGTTCGCGCGGCGCCTATAGCTATCTCGGCGCCTATGATGATGTCGCCGGCTACGATACCACCCAGCATAATTACAACGAGGAGTTCGATATTCTCTCCAGCCCGGAGTCACGCCTGCAATGGATTGTCGGCGGTTTCGCGCTGCTGCAACGCTCCACGCAATTCGTCGCGGAATTCGAAGGATCGGCACCGAACCCCGACCTGACGATCGCGCCTGACATCGCAACCGGGCCGCCGGCGAACCTGGCTTACGGCAATCTCACCACCGTCGTCCGCCACTCCTATTCGGTGTTCGGCCAGGCCACCTATCCGATTTTCGACAATCTGCATGTCACCGCCGGCGGCCGCTACAATTATGATGATTACAACCTGAACAGCGACAATTTCTCCGCCTTCGCCATCGATAGCGTCGCGCATCGCTATGTCGATCACAAGCCCACTTTCCGCACCGAACTCGATTACGATGCGACACCCGACAACATGATCTATGCCAGCATCTCCCAGGGCTACAAACCCGGTGGCGTCAATGGCATTGCCAGCGCCTATGTGGTGCCGAACGCGTACAAGCCGGAAACCAACACCTCGTTCGAGATCGGCTCGAAAAACTATTTCCTCGATCGCACATTGCGGATCAACGCCGCCGCGTTCTACTACATGTATCGCGACCAGCAATATATCGAAACCGATCCTACCCCGTATGATGGCGGCATCGCCAATATCCCCGATACCCATATCTGGGGCGCGGAACTTGAAGCCTCCTATCTGGGCGCGCAGGATCGCCTGCACGTCAACGGCAATCTCTCGATCGAAAAAGGCGAAATCTACGGCACCTACAAAACCATCGATTCCACGGTGCAGCAGGCAATCGAAAGCCAGCCCTACCCCAGCCCCTGTGCCTATGGCGGCATCTATTACAACCCCGGCTGTGCCAAGGCGGTGATCGCGGCGGAAATCAACGTCGCCGGCAAGAACCCCGCGCAAATGCCCGCCGTGGTCGGCTCGTTCAATGTCGCCTACGATATCCCGGTGTTCCGCGGCACCCTCACCCCGCGCGTCGAGTTCATCTTCCGCGACGGCTTCTGGTCGCGCATTTTCAACGTGCCTTCGCTGGATCGGGTGAACAGCTACGGCCTGGTGAATATCAACGTGGATTACGTGCCGACTGCCGGCCACTGGAACATGGCCCTCACCGCCACCAATATCGGCAACGTGGCCGGCGTCAACTCGCGCTATGCCGACCCCTACGGCACCTTCACCACCAGCAACGAATACATCCCCCCCTTCCAGATCGTCGGCCGCGTCGGCTACGCCTTCTAACCGCACCCAACCGTAGGATGGGTGAGCGAAGCGCTACCCATCGCTTTCTGCGGTTAAATCTCCTGCCTACCCTGACTGGTTCGATCAAGGCATCGGCAGCAGACCGCTCGATGCATTTGCCACCCGCCTATCATCGGCTGCAACACCCTAAATTCCAGAGAACCAGTTATAGCCACGGTCGCTCCAGAATCCGCGCGGCTGCTGGTTGGTCACATACATCGCCGTCACCCATTTCGGGTTCTTGAATCCCAGCTTGGTCGGAATCCGTATTTTGAGCGGAAAGCCAAACTCCACCGGCAGAACACCACCCACCGTCGTCATCGCCATGATGGTCTGCGGATGCAGGGCCGTCGCCATGTCGATGCCCTCATAATACCCGTCCGCACATTGAAAGCCGACATATTTCGCATGGGTATCCGCACCGACAAGGCGCAGGAAATCCCCCAGCCTCACGCCGCTCCATTGCCCCACATAGCTCCACCCCTCCACACAGACATGGCGGGTGCGCTGCAGCGTCCGCGGCAAGGCCATCAGCCTGTCCACCGTCCAGGGCTGCTTGTCGCCAATCAGCCCTGAAAGGCCCAGCCGATAGCTACCTGCATCGAGATGAACAACATCCTGCTTGGGATAATAGGCATTATACCGAAACGCCTCTGCCACCTCGTCCGGCCGGTATTCCCGCGCCAGCCGGGCATCGCTGAACAGCAAGGCCTGAACACGATCATTCCATCGCGAAATCGCATGCAGCGCCGATTGCACCGCATCCGAATCGCTGATGTCACAGCCGCTGAGCAGCGTGGCAGCCCCCAGGCTCAACCCGCCGCGCAGCAGCGTTCTGCGCTCAACCGCCGCACGCAAGGCAGGATCGACCGGCGTCCGCTCCATCATTCCGCTCCCGATGCAACGTGACGATGATGATGATCGATTGCCCGGCCAAGCACCATCGCGCGCAATGTTTTCGGCACCAAAGCCACCAGCACCACATGCACGATCATGAACGCCACGATCGCCGACATGAAGAGAAAATGCACCACGCGCGCTGCCGGAAAGCCGCCGAACAGCCAGGTCAGCCAACCCAATTGCACCGGCTTCCAGATCGCCAGCCCGGAGGCGAACATCATGGCGATCGCAAACAGCACCCCCCAATAAAACGCCTTCTGCACCGCATTATATTCGCCAAGCCGATGATCCAGCTTGAATGTTGCCGCGGCAATGAAATCACGCATAAACGCACGCGGAGTCAAAGGCAGAAAATCCCGCCAGAAATGCCCGGTCACCAGGCCGTTCAGCAGGAAGAGACCGAAACCGAACAGCAACAGCCACATGCCGGCGAAATGCCAGGCAATGGCATTGCCGGTGCCCCAGTCATTGCTCGTGGTGGTGGCAAGATATTTGTCGCCGCCCAGGGTGATCCAGTACGGAAATTCGAACGGGAAAATCGGCACGTTATCATAAATGCGCCAGCCGCTGCCGATCATGATCACGATCGCCACCGCCTGGCACCAATGCGCAATGCGGATAATCGCCGAATGGCGCTGCTCGTCCGGCATGCTCATGATAATGGCTCCAATCCCGCCGAACGCAGCATCGCCGCACCATCCGGCCCCGCAATAAAGGCCAGCAAGGCGGCGGCGTTGCGGCTCTGGCCAAGACTGACCAGGGCGCCATCGATCGGCGTCGCTGGCGCGTCCAATCGGGCCGCCTGACTGATGCCCGGCTCCTGCGCCTCGGTCTGATGCACCAGCCCAAGCAGCCGCCCATCCTCCCGCACCCGCGCCACCACCGTCGGCGTATCGGCAACGCCAATCTCCTGTGGCGCATCGCCGCTCAGCGACGCATGCAGAATCGCGGCGCCATCGAAACTCGCCGCGGTCGTCGGATCGGGCAGCACCGTGCCATGCCCCGCCACCAGCTGCGCCGCGCTGGCGCCCGGGGGCAATGCCACGCCGGCCTTGCCGATCAGAACGAAAGGATCCCTGCCCAGCGCAATCACTGTTTCCGGCCGAACCACCTGGCCGGCCGCCAGCGCCTGCACTGTCGGCGCATCGGCCACCAGAACATCGCCGCGCGCCCGGTGCTTCAGCAAGCCGATCAGCCCATCGGGAGGGGCTACGAAAACATGTACCTCCACATGGCTTGCCGCGGTGTAGCGAAGGGCTACCTGCCGCAACACCCCCTCCATCGCCGGCGAACAATATAGTACAATATCGGGGGCCGGGCTGTCCCATGCGAAGGCGTGCCCGGCACCAACGGCCAGGATCAGCAAACTGAAACCGAAACGTCGCACCGGCCGAATCTCCCCATGTCCTCCAGCTTTCGCTACGCGGGGTGGCATGGTTACCCAACCGGAGCTAATCCACGCGCCGCTCCCCTTGTCAGCCCAACGAGTTGCCCGAGCATGAATCTTAGCCCCGGCTTCAGCCCGCAGCGGCCGATATTCGCCGCCGCGCCAAAAGGCAGCCTCGCCGTACTCCGCGCCTTCCGCACCAACGTGCTCTCGCTCTGGCCCGAATCGGCCTATCGCGCCCCGTCGCAGGAACTGCGCCTGTTGGGAAAGAAGGTCGTGCTCTTCAACAAGCCGGACTCCATCGCCCGGGTTCTGCAGGAAGGCGAAGGCACCGATTTCGGCCGCTCGACCATACGCTACCGGCTGCTCTTCCCGATCGCCGGCAATGGCCTTCTCACCAGCGAGGGCGACGACTGGAAGCGCCAGCGCCGCGCCGCCGCCCCGGCCTTCGCCCCGCGCGGCGTCGGCATGCTCAACCGCCCGATTGCCGCCACGGTGACGGAGCGGCTCGGAAAACTGGCCGCCGGGCTGCACGGCCAGACCGAGGCGACGGTGGAATTGCTGCCGCTGATGCAGGATTGGGCGGCCGAGATGTCGGGCCGCTGCATGTTCTCCTTCTCCCCGCATCTGGATGACGGTGTGTTCGCCGCCACCGCGCATGACTATGTCGAGCGCCTGGCCGCCCCCACCAACCTGGATGTGCTGCTGCCCATCTCGATGATGAGCCCGCGCGACTATGCCAGGCGCCGCTTCAGCAAACGCTGGATGGCGCTGGTGGAAACCATGATGGGCGACCGCGCCCATGCCGAACCGGCCGATCCACCGAACGACCTGCTAGACCTGCTGCTCGCTGCCGCCCGCGATGGCCATGGCGATCTCGGCTCGCTGCGGGAACAGGTCGCCACCATGATCGTCGCCGGCCACGAAACCACCTCCCTGCTGATGTTCTGGACCCTGTATCTCCTGGCCAATTGCCCGGCCGTGCAGGCAGCGGTGGCGGAAGAAGCCGGCCAGGCCTGGCAAGGCAAGCTGGAGGAGCTTCCCGGCAGGCTGCCGGTGACCCGCGCGGTGGTCTCCGAGACTTTGCGCCTCTACCCCTCAGCCTTCATGATCGCCCGCCGCGCCCTGCGCAATCTGACGATAGATGGCATCGATATCCCCAAAGGCTCAGTGGTGCTGATTTCACCCTGGGTGGTGCACCGCCATCACGATAACTGGGACCGTCCGGACGAATTCGATCCCGCCCGCTTCCTGCCGGGCGCGCCGGCGCCGAGGCGATATAGCTATTTGCCGTTCAGCGTTGGGCCAAGGGTATGTATCGGCGCCCAATTTGCCACCGCCATGGCAGCGGTCGCGGTCGCCGGCTTCGTGCGGGCCTATAGCATAGCCATGGCCAAGCCCTCGCCCGTCCTGCCCACCTGCGTGGTCACCATGCGCCCAGAAGGCAAGCCCGAATTCCGCCTTCGCCCTCGCTAGCTGATCGGGCGCATGATCCCGCGCAGCACGGCATAGAAGAACAAGGCAACCAGAAAAGGCGTCAGGATGGTCTGGACGAGAAAGATCTCCATCGCCTTGACGATCTGGTCGGGCAGCCCGACCACCATCGCATTGATCGCCGCAGGATCTGGCACCCAGGCGCGGGCGGCGTTCACCATCGCCTTGCTCTTGCCGATCACCGCCTGGGTGGTGTTCGACGCCGATTGCAGCCCGCGCGCCACCTCGCCCTTCAACTGGTCGAGCATGGATTGGGCCGGCGCGCCCGTCTGGCCGGGGAGCTGAGGTGGCGTCTGCGCCGGCGGCTGAGCCGTGGCTGGCACCGCCGTTGCGGTGATCTGGTTGAGCCGGCCGCTCGAGGCGGTGACCGCCCCGATCGATGTTGTCAGATCATGCGCGAGGAAGCGCCTGGTTAAGCCATCGCCCGCCCAGCCAGCGGCGAGCACCACGAACCGGGCAAACAGCGCCAGAATGATGATGCCCCGGCCGAGCGCTGACAGCCGCCTGCGCATCAGCGGCGACGACCGCGACAGAACCGAGAGGGCCAGCAGCGCGCAGCCAATCGGCAGCAGCACCGTCAGCGCCCAGGCTTGCGACACCACAAGAACCAGCCGCTCCACCAGGATGGCGACGATACTCACCACCATGACATCGGAAAACTGCTTGGCCAGATCATCCACCGGCTCCAGCACCTCCATCGGGGCCACCTGCGCCACCACAGCACTCAGATCGGCGGATTTGAGCACCGAGACCGCCGCATTGATGGTCCGTGCCGCGGCAAACGCTTCCACCGCGGTCTGTTCCGATCGCGCCAGATACAGGACCACGTCATCCTGCACATAGCCGACCGGTCCGCGCGTCACCGCCGTTTCCAGCAGGCCGGATATACCGAGGGCAGCCAATACCAGCAGCAAGCCGGCCGCGCGCAGGTGTTTGCCTATGCGAAGTCTGGCCCGCCAGCCCTTGTGCGGTGTGGTGGGCGAAGCTGCCATCGCATGATCCTTCACACCGGCCTGAACGCGCGGCCGGGCGGCAGCGTTGCACTGCCTTCAGGCGGCAATCGTCGCGGGCATCGGTTGGGCGAGCAGGGCGATGTTCCGGCCGGCATGCTTGGCTGCATAGAGCGCGGTATCCGCACGCGCCAGCCAATCCTCCGCACTGGCGCAACCTGCCCATAGCGGGGCGATTCCGAAGCTTGCTGTAATTTTCAATGGCGGATCGTGCGGCACCACCATCTCTTGTATCGCGCTGCGAACGCGCTCGGCGGCGGCAATGGCGTCGTCAGTGTCGCTCTCATTGAGCAGCGCGGCAAACTCCTCACCCCCGACCCGGCCGAGCACATCGCCCTCGCGAAATACGCTGCGGCAAACGGCAGACATTGCCCGCAGCACCTTGTCACCCGCTGGATGGCCATGGGTATCGTTGATGGTCTTGAAATGGTCGATATCACATAAGAGCAGCGCGCTCGATCGGTGGTAACGATCAAAGCGTGCCAGCGCGTGATCCATCTCGGCGATGATCGCCCGGCGCGTCAGCGCGCCAGTCAACTGATCGGTCTGCGCGATCCGGCGCAACTCCAATTCGCCGATCACCAACGGCGCAAAGGTCTTCAGTATCTCGATCTGCCCTGGCGTGAACACGCGTACAGTGTCATCCATCGCGCAGAGCGAGCCGACATTATACCCGTCTGGCGTCGTCAACGGCACACCCGCGTAACTGACGATGAACGGCGCGCCGGTCACCCCCGGCAAGCTGCAAAACCGCGGATCGAGCCGCGCATCCTGCACGATCAGTGGCTGGTAGCTGCCGATGGTATGTGTGCAGAACGAGGAGTCACGCGTCGTCTCCGTCACCGGCAGCCCATGGCGGGACAGGAACCATTGGCGGTGCGCGTCCACCAAGGTGACGGTAGCCATCGGCACGTTCAGCAGCGACTTGATCACGCCGGTGATCCTGTCGAACGGCGCTTCCGGCGCGACATCGAGCACCGCATAGCGTCGCAAGGCAGCCAGCCTGGCCGGCTCGTCGGTCAATTTGGCACGAGGGATGCTGACCAGCATTCTCCAAATTCCTAATCATAGGTTAACCGAGCCAAGGTATAACCTGGACGTGTCGTCGTTGGAAGAACTCAATTTCAGGTTGTATTAAATGATCTCGGCGGGCGTCAGCGGCCCGCGCTAGAAAGTGCGAGCAAGGGAGACGGTGACGAACTGGCGGTCGGCCAGTGGCTGCTGCTCGGCCGGGCCGAGGAAATGCGTCAGGGAGATGCCAACCTGCCAGACCGAGCGATAGGTCGCCGACACGCTGAGCGTGATATTGCCGATGCCCGCCTCCTGGGCGCCGTCGACGCTCGATCGGCCGGACAAGCCCACGCCAACGCCCACCGGCAGGGTGAGGTCCAGTTGCGGCAGCACCTGGAAATATTGCGGGGTGAACACCACTTCCGCGGCACTGGAAAACCGTGTCCGGTGCGGCAACAAGGCGGCTTGCCCGGTTTGCACATCGAGAAGCTCGGTGGTGGAGAGCTCCGCCGCCAAGGAAGCGCCCTGCCACAGAGGCCCGGTGGGTAACTGCCCGGCAAAACTGACCAGCGCCTGCAAGCTTCGGCCGGTGGCGTAGCCGGCAGGGGCTGCGAGACCGGCACTGACCAGCGGCATGTTCTGCCGCACGGAGACTTCGCCGGCCAGCGTGCTGCTGCCGACATAGGTGCTGGCACTGGCGCCGAGGGAGTCGATGCCGCTGGGAAAAACCAGGTGATAGCCCCCGGCTTGCGGCGCCAAAAAGCCCTGTTTCGAAGCGTAGCGCTGCGCATACAGGCCCAGATCGATGACATCGCTTGCATAGCGCAGGGCCATTCCAAACTGGCCAAACCCGTCCGGCGTTGAATCCTTCGTCCGCGGCAGGAAGGCGCCGTCTGGCAGAAGAAAATGGTCGCCGCCGATATCGGCCACATCGCTGGTGCTGAAATAGCTGCCGACACCGGGGGTGCGATCACGCCGCCATTCCAGCTGCTCATAGGCCTCCAGCGAGACCCCGTGCGACAGATCGACGCGAAGATAGGCCTGGTTGACCGGCAGAAACACCTCATTGGCTTCCACCAGAGGCTGACTGAGCGCCTTGATGCCGTCCACCGGCGCCTGGCCGGCGGCAATGCCATCTTGCGGGAAGAACAGGGTTTCGCCCCAGAGCAGGGTTTGGCGGCCAAGGCGGAGGGTGACCGGGATGCCGGCGATGCTGAAGCGGTCATGCATATAGGCGGTTCCCAGTTCCACCGTATCGCCCATCAGATGGCGGGTTTCCGGCGGGAATCGGTCCGCCTTCTGCTGGTAGATGGCATCGTACCAGCCATCGGCGCTGATCTCGAAGCCCAGTGCGCCGCGGGTGGCGTCCATCACCGAGGTGATATCGGCGCGTTCGGACATCGGGCCAGGGGCAAAGTTGCGATCGCCATCATTGCTGTTGGCATTCTGGAGCAGCGATGCATCCCGGCTATCAACGCGCAGGCCGAGGGAGAGGCGAAGGGTGGTGTCAAGCCTGATGTCGAAGCCATCCAGATTGCCCAGATCAGCGGCCAGGAGCGGCGATGGCGCCAGCAACAGGCAGCAAAGCCCAATCCAGCCACGCCATGGCAGACGGCAAAGCCGGGCGGTGCCAGCAGGGCGATCTTGCATCATGCGCCGCGACTTGCCATTGCGTTGGCCTTCACCAGGAGGTGCTGAGTGCAGCTGACATCAGCCGTCGCGGCCCTTCTGCTGGCAGCCTGGCCGGCGGTGGCGTCGGTCACCGCGCAGCAAGCGGCGGCGCTGGACGGGGCGCTGACGCCAGTGGGTGCCGAGCGGGCGGGCAATGCGGCAGGCACCATCCCGGCCTGGACCGGCGGCGCCGTTGCGCCGTTGCGTCCGGGCGAGCGCCCGGGGATCGCGCCGGACCTGTTTGCCGGCGAAAAACCGGTTCTGACGATCGACCAGACCAATATGTCGGCCTACGCGACGGAATTGCCGGAGGGCGCCATCGCCTTGTTCCGCCGTTTCCCCGATTACCGCATGCATATCTATCCCACCCACCGAACCGCCGCCTTGCCGCAGAGCGTCTACGACGCCATCGCCCGCAACGCGACACGCGCGCACGCCGCCAGCAGCGGTATTGCCTATGGCGTGGCGGGCGCGGCGGGGGGAATTCCGTTTCCGATCCCCTCCAGCGGTGCGGAAATCGTATGGAACCACCTGCTGAGCTTTTGGGGTGCCGCGCGCGAAGACCATGTCAGCACCTATGTTGCGGCGGGCGACGGCACGATCGAGCAGACGGCGGGCTATGCGGAGATTTCGGATTTCCCCTATTACGCCCCCGGCGCCACGCCGGACAGCGTTGGCCGGTATTATTTCAAGACCAGGCGCGTGCAAGATGCCCCGCCGTCGCGCGTGGGTGAGGGCTATGTCGCCTGGCAGCCGCTGGATGTGGCAACCGACCGTTTCGTGGCCTGGCGCTATCTGCCGGGCGAACACCGCGCCCGCAAGGCACCGGCTCTGGCCTACGACACGCCTGACCCCGATGCCTCCGGCTATGAGGCGCTGGACGAGTATTATCTGTTTTTTGGCGGCCAGGATCGCTATGTGTTCAAGATCCTCGGCAAACGGGAGATGTTTGTTCCTTACAACAACAACGCCCTTGCGCACCGCCCGGCGCGCGCGGCGATGTTGCCGCTGCACGCCAACCAGGAGGCGCTGCGCTATGAGCTGCATCGCGTTTGGATCGTAGAGGGCACGCTGGCGCCAGGTGCGCATCACGTGGCGCCACGGCGGCGGCTGTATATCGACGAGGATAGCTGGCACGCGGTTTATGCCGAATCCTGGGACGAGGACGGCAAGCTGTGGAAGTTCGGCGAAGCGACGATGATGGTGCTGCCGCAGCTGCCGGCGGTGATCGGCGGCAGCCAGTTCGTCTATGACCTGATCAATGGCGGCTATTGCACCGACTTCGTGGTTTCGCCGCCGGGCAGCTATGTGGTGACCCCTATGCATGCGGCGGATGTTTTCGGGCCCGAGGCGCTGGCGGCCGATTCGTTGCGGTAAATTACAGGTTCAGGGCGGCGTAGGCGCTGCTGGCGACGCGCATCATTTCGCCGGCGGACATCGGGGCGATGATGACGGCGCCGACCACATCGTCTTGCCAGACGCAGATTCGCGCGGTGCCTTCATGCAGCAGATCGAACCGGACGGTGCCGTCGGATGGACGGACATAGATGCTCAGCCTACGCCCTGAGGCGTCCAGATACTCCAGTTGCGCCGCGCGGGAGGGGGCGCCCGGGTGGCTTACCTCCAGCCTTGCGAGCTGGAAGCCGAAACGCCGCAGATCCGGCGCCTGCACCTTGAGGCCCAAGGCCGAGGCAAGCCGGGCGCGTGTGGCGGGGTCGGACAATGCCTCTGCTTGGGTGGTGTCACCCAGCCCGCCCTCGCGTGCCGCCAGGGCGTCGGCCAGGATGGTGTCGCGCCGGCGCCAAAACACCGTGGCGGCTGCGCCGGCGGTAAGAACCAGCGCCAGGCTGGCGGCGATCGCCTGCCGGCGCGGCAGAACGCGTGGCCTGGCGGTTGCCGCGGTTATTCTGGCTTCCCAGCCGATCGGCAGCGGGGCCGCCATGATCCCGGCCAAAGCCTGGCGGAGATTGTCGCGATCGGCGCGATAGGCGGCGACACGCGCGGCCAGGCCTTGGTCGGCGCGCAGGATGTCAGCGACTTCCTGGTCACGCCCTGGCGCGAGTTCGCCGTCAACATAGGCGTGGATCTCATCCTCGGTTGGATAGCGCGGATCGCTCATGAAAGGCGGCCGAATCGCAGGATTTTGGGCGGGGCGGGCGCGCCGCCTTCCAGCTGCGCGCGCAACTGATCGCGTGCCCTGGCGAGGCGGGACATGATTGTGCCGACAGGAATGCCGAGTTCGGCCGCGGCTTCGCGGTAGCTCAGCCCTTCCACGCCCACCAGCATCAGCACCTGGCGGTGCTCCGGGCTGAGGAGAGATGCGGCACGCAGAACCTGCTGCGCCTCGTGCTCGCGGTCCGGCTGTGGCCCCGGGCCAGGGCTGTTCTCAACCACCTCGAGCTGCACGCTTTCACCACGATGCTTCATCTGTCTGCGACCATCGATGAAAAGGTTGAACAGGATGGATCGCAGCCATCCGGCCATTTTGTCTTCGCCCTGCAGCGTATCCATCCGGCGCAGGGCGCGCTCGATGCAATCCTGCACCAGATCGTCCGCGGCCGGAACGCTGCCCGACAGCCCGAGCGCGTAGCGGCGCAGGGCCGGCAACTGGGCGACCATCCGCCGCCCAAGGCGCGCGTTTCTCTCCACGCTTCCGGTTCAACCCGCGCGCAGGGCGTGGTACGGCGCCGCGGCGCGGCCTGACTCCCTCATCGGACTGGTTCCTCTTGCCCTTGGCATAGTCTATAGACGCAGGGCGAAGCGGTTTATTCCTCAGGCTCAGTGGTAAACAGCAAGGGGTAGCCTTCCTTGCGGGCCGCATCCACCGCGTTGGTCGCCTTGGCCTCCGCCACTTCCCGGGTGAACACGCCGACCACGCAGGCGCCACGCTGATGCGCCGTGCTCATCACCTGACGCGCCCGGGCTTCGCCCAGGCGGAATTCGGCCTTCAGCACCCGCACCACGAAGCCGCGCGGGGTGAAATCGTCATTGACCAGGATAACCTTGTGCAGCCGCGGCCGCTCGATCTTCAGTTCGGTCTGGCCGCGCTGTACGGTGATGGTTTCTGGCATCACGAAGCTCCTTCAGGCATCCGAATGGGTAACGCGCCCCGCCGGCATCCTGCCCTGCCCGGCGGATAGAGTGGCGATGTGTGTCCAAGTCAATTGAATTGGACGGGACTGAACGACCAAAACATGTTCTGTCCGGAGGCAGAACCGGGCGTGACTTTGTGCCGGCCCGGGCGGAAGCAAGGACTATCACCACCAGGGCTCAACGACACGAAGCCGTCAGGACGTCGGGCGAGAAGGCGTCCGGATTTCATCCGGGCTATGGCTGCGGATCAATGAGGGCCGGCGCGGGCGTGGATTTTGGTGGGGGGTGAGTGGCGGCCGAGGAGGATGAGGTCGTCGACGGGGTCTTCGGCGGGTTCCAGGCGGGG
>Ga0116227_10003224_pt1 | contig 36526 bp, 36 predicted proteins | sample S1TSphgellanicum_FD_89693 | JGI IMG/M metagenome (GOLD analysis project Ga0116227, IMG submission 89693) | Host-associated microbial communities from peat moss isolated from Minnesota, USA - S1T2_Fb - Sphagnum magellanicum MG | ecosystem: Host-associated > Plants > Peat moss > Unclassified...
CTACTATGTAGTTGTAATCTAACAAGTAAGGTGATTCAATGTAATGCAATGAAGTTCACTAAGAATCTAATGCGTTGTGTCCAATTGGAAGATACAAAGACATTGTGAGAGAATCGTAACTCACCATGATGGAATGTGAAGGGCATTATGTTGATGTTCATTCAATGTCACGCTTGATGGTTGAACCCCTTTTGTTCCATTCATCACAACATCTACATATAACCTCCTAATCTAACATGCATTAGATTTTTGAAAAGCTAATCCAAAAAGGAGCCATGTTACAAAATCTTATAAGTTTTTATTCTTTTGATCAAGAGTTAAGCCTTTGGACTAAAAATCACTTTGCTTAGATTAAGGAAAAAGCAAACAATTTTAACCCCCTCTACTTCCGGCAAGTGTAGCACCCTTACAACAACCTCGATGATGCTGAAAATTAAGGAGAACCTTCTACACCTCCTAAACAAGAACTATTTTAAGTTTGACACAAATCCAATGGTGGATTTGGGAGGAACAACTATTTGAAATAAAACTCCAGAAACTTTGTCATGGAATTCCTTCCATGCTTATTTCTTGCACACATCTTTTTCATAAACAACACCTTTCCACACATAAGAACTAATCTTTTCCTCACACATTCATTCTCTTCCTTTCCTCTTTCCCCCACACAAAATACTCCTCTTTCCCTTTGCAAACCTCCATGACCCCTCCTTGAGCTTGTTCCCCTTGTCCAATGAAAGCTTCGAAATGATAATAACATAATACCCACATTCAAAAAACATTCACAATTCAAAAGTTGTGGAATTTGAAAATTTTAAAATTTTAAAAATTTCAATAATCTTTTACCACATGTAAATGAAGTGTAATGTACTTGACATACAAACAAGATTGTAGCTTATGATACAAAAAACTAAAGCCTACAATAATAAGCATATTTTGGTATGATTTGAAATTATGATCATTTTTCAAAATAAAACAAAAAATCTAAAAAAATATGCACTTAAAAAAATAATCATAAGTATTCAACGAACATTAACAAAAAAACATGTAATGTATTGGGAAAGTTGATTGATAATCCTTTTTTATTAGTGGACATGTACATTTTGACTACAAGCTTGAGGCTTGAATGACATGTGTAGTTTTTACGATAAACTTGACTAAAGTAACCTATTTGATTATATGTCAAATTGAACATTTAGTCAAGTTGGATAAAAAAAAATCATGTTGGTCAAAATGAACAATGGTTTCTAGTTAATGAGGACATTTAGTCAAATTGGACAAAGCGAAATGACTTCTTTAATCAAGATGGACAATGGTGTTATAGTCAAATAGGACATCCTATGTTATTTAATTGGTCAAAATAGCTACTAACTAGGCTAAAAAAAACCTAGGCCTACCTACATACCAACTTATTTACCTACATACCTAACCATGTACCATCTTACAAACCTACCTACTTACCTACTTCCTATTTCTCACCTACCATCCTACGTACCTACCTACCTACTTTGTATTTTCACCTACCATCCTACATCCTTACCCACCAACCTACTTACCTACATACCTACTTCGTATTTTTCACCTACCATCTTACATTCTTACTCACCAACTTACTTATCTACATACCTACATATTTCTTACTTCTAACCTACCATCCTACATCCTTACCTGCCTACCTACCTACCTACCTACAAATTACTTAATTTTCTTATTTACCTACATAACTAATGATGTGAAATAAACAAGTGAAATAAAAAACTTAACAAGTTTTGTTAACTTTGAAACTTGTAATCAATTGGTAAGGACTTGGTTTACCATTAGGGAGGTTGAAGGGTTCAATTTTTAATACTTGCAACCTTATGCTCTTTTAATGTCTAATCCTTTTACTTGTTAAATGTTAATTTCTAGATGTTTTTTCTTGAGCGATTCCGACTAATGATTATCTAATACTTCATTTCAAAATGGTGTTGGCTTAGTTTACATGTTAATTCTACAACCTTCATTTTCAATTATACTAGGTTTATTAATAATCTTCATTCCTACAATTTTTTATCTTTTAGCACTCAAAATGCACTGATTTTCCTAATTCTTGTTTTGCCATTGAAATGGTCAAAGGTGAATGCACTATAAGGTGGTTCATTTTGTGAATCACAATGCTCATTTCTACAAAGTGCTTTTTCTTTGAACACCTATAGAATAATAAAACTTATCAAATTGAGAATTTGAAATTAATTATATTTCATTAAAAATTGAGTATGAAAATATCTATGTAATTATTTTTCAATAAAACTACACCTACTTTTCATAATGGACTTTTGAAATACAAAATTATGGACTAATCAATAGACTGGACTAGTAGAAAATAAAAAGGTTGATATTGAATTCCATTCCAAATTATCTATATTGACTCAATATATGATGTAGCATGAAATAATAAACTTTTTTGTGAAAATGTTCCTTTAAAAGTCATAGCCAAATTCTAATTGGGGACTTTTGAATGGTCAAAATTGAGCCCTATTCTCATAAGTCCCTAACATAGTTGTTTTTTTTTTCTCAAATTTCAATTTTTTTTAGAGGTGTATATATTAAGAATATGTAGTTGGGCTCCTATTAATGTGAATTTTACTGTTTTTGATAGATGGATTTTATTACCATTGAACTCATGATACCCAAAAAAACAAACAAAAAAATTAACACTATAGAATGGACTTTTGTGAACTCTTGTTTTTTCAAAAAAAGATCCATCTTAGTGTGCATTTCACCTTTAAAAAAAAAGTAAGAAATATATTCCATGATTTAATAACCTTCCTCGTTGAACATGTCCTTTTTTCACCTACTTTCATGGCTTTTTCTAATGTTTGATTTATCCATTTCCTTCTTTTTTTTTGGTGGAAATCTATTAACCCTTGGGTCTTTAATTTTTTTCTCTTAATGTAAATAATGGTGGAAGGTTTTCCTTCTTTAACATTGTTTGATCCAACATATGTTTCTTCATTTTTGGGGTATATTTAGGTTCATATGACCAACCTTTCCTGACCCCAACCTCTAGTAGGTAAAAGATGTATGTTTTAAACCTACCCATTTAAATATCCTTTTGTTTTTCCAAAAATCAAACCAAGAAAATGGAAAGTTGATTATGTCAAAATAATGCTAGTGTGCATGCTAGTGTAATTTTCCATATGTAAATAAAAAAACATGGAAATCCTCAAAGTCCTCCCACTTGAATCAACATTTATTATTTGTAATGCAAGTTATTGAAGTGAATATAAATGTGTGATTGTTGTGCGCAATCTAAAATCTCTAATTTTCTGGCCTTGTTATTTTAAAATGTAAGACAACTAAATTGTTGGATCCAAAAATACTAAAGGTTTTGCTTAAACCTTTCATTGTAATTTTTTTTCTCTGAAATCAATCCTTATTTCAACCATGCCATTTGATTTTTGTAAGTGTACATACTTTAGATTTAACTCTTTCTCATGTACATGTTCTAATTTCTTTTTTAAACACCAACCTCTCACATATTTTGTTTTCAAATTTGATTTTTTTTTGTTTTACATGTCTATCTTCATGCTTGCTATGTTTTTCTATGTTTTCCCTTTAAATCTATCTTTTGCTGATTTATTGTTATTGTTCCAATTGGGTAAAAAAACACCTTGCTTATGTTTTATTTTTGATTTTTCAATTTTACTCCATTCCTCAACACAATTACAATACCACATAAAAGCTATAAAAAATATTGGCTTAGGTCATCTTCTAAACTAGTTGACATGGAAAACATATTTGAGAATTGAGATAATTCAAAATGAATGAAGTGGTGTTGGCATGAATTATCCTTTAAGAATAATCACTTGCTCAAATTTTGGTGGGAACCCAAAGTGTTCAAACAAGGAAAGACCAAGGTGTGGTGCTTTTAGATTGTTCATTTACTTCTTTGATTTGTAGGATCCAAAAAAAATGTGGTGTTGAAGTTGTTTAATTATTGTTGGGCATGCTTGTGCATTGTAGGTTTGAAATTTTTTGTGCCCATTAATGGTTAGTTACATGCCTTCTAATGTGATAATCCAAACCTACAACCAAACATTTTCTTTGTTTGTGTTGTTGAATTTTTCCAAAAAGACCCTCAAATGACACCCATAACCTTGTGTGTTCCCAAACCCTTCATAAATATGGTTTAAACTCCATTTTAACATGCACATGAATAGTCAAATGGTTTCACACTTTTGTTGGTCAGCCAAATCAATAACAACGAACACATTTGATTACCAGCTAATGTTTAGAGATGGGCCAAGTTACCCTAGTAAGCATTAACTTTGGACACATGTTTATAAATTGATTAAAAAGTTCCAATACTTGAATTCACTTGACAAATTTTGGCATGTTTTCAAGATATGTCAACTTCAAATTTCAAAAAATGAAAGTCTTGATTCTTGCTTGAAAAACCACATTTGATTCAAATTCTATGTATGTATAAATTGGTCATTGTGAAAATATTAAAACAAATGATAAATGGCATGTTAGTAGGTTTAGCATTATAGATTGTTAATATTTACAAAATGATATGTGGAACCAAAAAACTAAAACAATAAGCTAGTGACAAAATATTAACATTTACCACATACTTAAATGAAGATTGAGCTACGAAGAAAAACACATAAACACAAACTACAACTAAAGTTCCAAGCTCATTTTTTCTAGCAACCATGAAAAGCTTCATGATCGCCTTAGAAAAAATGAAATAAAGGTTTCAAATTTTTTTTCATTCTTTTAAAACCTTTGAAAGCAAAGAGGTAGGAGGGCCCAATTCAATAGAATAGGGGCTTTGCAAAAAGCCAACCATTGTGCCCACATACTTACATGTTACAAATGCATGTTTACAATTTTAGGGTTCATGAAACACTCCAACACCCATTCTAGTTGACTTTATAACCTTTGGTAATTTTGATTGAAATTACACACAAAAATGTGAATGTTTATTTAATGAAATACTAATGTAGCTTTTGCTGTTGGCCCAAATGTGGGCTCAACTAATTTTCCTTTCTAAATCTAAATTTTGCAATTTGTTTGAATTTCTAGCAACAAAATCCATTCAAACATTGATATCTGCCACATCTTAACTCTAAAAATTGTGAAATAAACTCTATTAAATCTGACTTGCTGAAGGCTTTCCATCAACACCAAGAATGCCCTCGATTCCAATAAAATTTTCATTTTTGATTTTATTTACTTTTCATTAAAAGGATGATTCAATAATCAATAACTTCCACACCATGGCTCCAGACAATCTCAAACCAAGTTGGTGCACCCCTACTCATAAAGAGCTTTCTGAAGATATCAGGAGCTCACCATAAAGCACCATGATTTGGGAGATCTCAACATGACAAAACAAAACAAACTACCTTGCTTCATAGTTATATGTTCATTTTGGAGATCATCCAATTTTGTGATGGGGGTAGGTGTGATTCATTTGCTACTTGTTGGCTGTTTGGTTATGAAAGAGAAAACGTTCATTGACAAGGTGCCATGTGTTTAGAGAATTTTCGTTTCCAATTAGGTTCCCCAGCAACTTCAAAAGTCATATCTTGCTCATTTCTCCATGGATTTCAATGATTCCACTTGGGTTAGATATGTCAAAAAATTAATCACAAATTACCATTGGACACTGTCATGATTCCTTGACTCCCAACCAGGCTACATACCCCTTCATCACCCTCATGGTGCACACTTACTAATGTGGGCAATAGTGAGGCCGTAAACCTCACTCCACTCCATGTGGTAATGCCTGATCAATGAATCACCTGAAAGGTCTTCGAAAACCCCATGCAACCAAAAATAAAGCTAAGAATTATTTATGTTTCCATCACCTACGATGCATATCCGCGTCACTCCTTAGCTATTTCAAATCCCATGAAAAGCCATTATAGGTTAAAGGTGACATTCAAAAAAGCAGTCCGGTTTTTGAAAGTACTTCTTCTATGTGAAATGTAAAATATCTTCCAGCGTCATGAAGTACTTTTGTGAATGACGCCTCTGACGTGATAGGAAGATAATGTTTTTGACCTTTCCGACAAAAGTGGAAGCAAAGCGTATGGGTCACTGGTTCAATCCAAATTGCTTCATCTTGAAGACCCACTTTCTTTTCATAGAAATGCCAAAATTTCCAAAAATTACTTTTTTGAAAGAATTTTTTTTCCATGAAGGAAAAAGAGAAATCTTTTGGAATATTAAGAATTTTTCTATTTTTGGAATGAAATCTTCAAAAGTAATTAATTACTTGACATGCATGTGCTCAAGTTGCCCCTGTGCTAGGGTACTCAGTACTCAATATATCTCACAAATGAGATCTCCATGTTTGGTGCCGTAAAGCATTGACAGAAAATTTCTAGTGCCTTGAGGGAACAGTATCAAGTAGATTCTTTCCTTCACAAAAGGGGCAGGCATTTGGGCCTGAGTTGCATCCCTCATTTGATGCTTCCCCTCCTGCCTGTTGTCCACAAAGTCATGAAATTTTATTAAATAATGGTATGAAAGATGAGACTCAGGATTATAAAATAAGTACCCCCAGTTAATAATGGGGGTATTAGCCCAGGCCAAAAATGGTGACGAACAGTTTTGGAAAGAGAAATTTCATGTAGCCAATGAGAAGGCTCAGCCTGCACTCAAAGTGCCTTGATTTTTTTCTTTTTTCCTTTGTTCCCAGCATGTTCCCTTCAAATTCTCATCAGGTTCCCAATATGTTCCCTATGTGTTCCCCAAGGCTATTCACAATAGCACATCACTTTAATCCCATATGTTTTGCCCAAAGCCTCCCCTTCTCACCTATATACGTGGACAAAGGGAGAGGCAATCAACCTTTCCATAGAATCTTCTATTTTAGGGAGCTTCCATATTTTAACTTTTTTTTGAGATGGGCCAATCAAAATTGGCTCATTGCAAGAAAAAAGTTGGACTTGTGAACATGTATAGGTACAGTACACATAGCAGCAGCAGTGATTGGTTGAAGACGTTCAGGAAAAGAAACGAGGGGGCAAACTCAGTTTAGCACCAAATTTGCTGCTAACCTGAGTTTCATGCCCGGTTGAAGCCCAGTTAACTTTTTTTTCCCGTTTTTTGAAATCTCATCCCCTATGTGACCAAACAGGGGGTTCCAGTGCCGTCTTTTCCTGACTTTACGGATAACTTTATTTTGCTTTTGAATAGCCAGCCTCTTTTTTCAATTATTTTTGTGATACCAACCAGATCTCACCTAAAAAAAATGACCAATTTTTTATCCTGCTAGTGCTTGATGTTGGATAATGCCCTTGGAGTGGGGTATTCCTGAAATAAGGACCCCCTTGGCTCTGCCTTTGGGTGGGCACTTATTTCAGGAATGCATCACTCTGAAGGTGGTACCCTACTTATACCCCAACAGCCCACAAAGCTTGAGAAAAGGCATGGATAAAAATTAAACTAGCATTTAAACTCCTTTTGAATGAGGAAGTTCTCAAATCAAAAATAATAATCTAGTATATTTCCCATTTTCCAACTTGATTCAAGCCATGACAAAAAGAAGTTTCCCACAAGTGGATGCATGGAGCCCACAGAGCCCTTTTTCATGCCAGCATTTCCTTAGGATGGAAATGCTGAAAAAAGGTCCTTCATATTACCTAACCAAGTTGCAAGGTTCTTGCATCTTTTCCTCATTTTGTTTGAACTTGTCATAAAGGGAACAACCCTTACATGATGAAATGGCTTGTTATTTATGGAAGTGAATTAATGTTGCCCATGAAAACGACATGCTATATATGTACAGCTTACGAAACTAATAATGAATACAACAAATGTACCTTTGTTCCCTTTCTAGAAAACCTGGTGGGATATGTAGACTCGGAAAATGTTAAATCAGTCAAAGAAAGTAAATGCAGTCAGTACACAAGTAATGCTGCCATTTATTCCCTCAGTCTGTCCCCATTCATATTTTCTAAAAAAAATTGAGCGATACCCAGGCACATTTTGCACTCATAAATTTTCATGTTATGAATGTTTCAAGGTGCACATAACACGCCTAGCGATATGTTACATACCTTTAATACCCATAACATGTCCAAAACATGCATAACATGGACCCAAAATGTGTTTAGGTATCACAAGGTAAAAACAAATGGGGCAAAGGGCAGACTAGAGGAAAACATTGCAGCAGTGCTTTTTGTACTGACTGCATTTACTTTCTTTGACAGATTTAACATCTTCTGATAGATTCCATAGTGTTTTTTTGGAAGTTGTGTAAGAAACTACCTCTAGCTCCCAATCAGTCTCGTTTGTTTTGTGTGCCAAATTTTCACTATTTGTGAAATTCTTTTTTGACAAATTTTTATAATTTAAAAATATATATATGAATGTTTTTTCATTAAGAATTCACCACTTTGCAAAATCAGAAAAGTGATTGGCAGTGACCAGCGCTTTTTATATGTCGCATTTCTTTTTATACGTATTTAATTATTTGCCCTTTTTCCCCTTTCAATTTCCTTGTGTTTAGGTGCTGAAAGCAACCTTGATTCCCGCGGTGATTGTGTCTCTTGCTGTGGTTTCCCTGCAGGAAATGTTGTGCGAGTATGTACTAGCATGCATTTTTTTGACCTCGTGTGAGGGAGAATCTCATGACTCATTTGGACAAACAAAGCATAGTCCTAAAGTTTTACAAGTTCTAGTCACTTGGATGATCTACCTATTTGATGTTTGAGCTCTTGGATACATGTCAATCAGAAATGTGTTCCAACAAAGGTACATCCACTTGGATGTATTCCCTTGTTTTACGAGGGTTTTGTTTTTGTTGAAGGGAGCTGGTGATAGTCAAAAAGCATAAATCCCCAAATCGTATAGAATGATTCGATCTTAAATTCACCCAATAGATGGGTTATTCCCCTTATCATTATCATATGTGCCCATGCATAGATATTTGTGCCTCATGATAGTTGAAAGTTATCACTTTCATTTTTTAATAGAAAGGGCCTTCCTCCACTCCAGCTTGCAATTTGCCTATTGCAAATCCAAGTAGAAGTTATTTGATACTGGAGTACCTTTTCAGGTTTGGCAATGGGTGTTGAATAGTTTATTTATTTGTCAAATTCATTTCAGTAGTGAAAATAATAACTTATGACATTTTGACAATAAATATAGCCAACTTCTTCAATGGCAAGGTTTCTTGACTTCAAAGCTCTAACATAATGAATTATGAGTTTTTTTACAACAATTTCTATTGCTTCTTTTTGCAAAAGTGGAGAGACATATATAATGTTCAACCAAATTATAGGATAGAGAAATGTTCTCAATTGTTGGATACTTGCACTACAAGGGGGGATTGGCCTGATGCAAGAAGCTCTTGGGTTTTTGTCAATTTAAAAAAAGATTGCCTTCCTTTTAAATTTCCTTAAATTTCGGCATTTCAAACAAATAATTTCTGGAAATTTTGGCATTTAAAAGATAATTTAATTATTGCCAAACCTCTAAAGGTATTGCAGCGTGCCATACTTCTAAACTTAGTGGTGTACAAGTTGGAAGATAAAGTTAGCATATCTTCCAACTTGGATCAAAACTTTATGAGGTCTAGTATCAACAAGGCCCACATGTGAATTTGACAAGTTCATTCCTCATCCCATGGGGAAGATGGTGGAAATGTTTATAACTCAAGTCTTACAGTCACTCATATGAGCCTTGTTTATCACATGCTTAGTATCAAAATTTGTAGGACCATCCAGATTTAACTAAATTATGACCTTAGTGAACCTTTGAATTAATGTTTGAATTTGATATGAGCAGCATTTGTTAAACCAAAACTAATAATAATAGGTTTGCACAACATAAACAATTGAACACCAAAATGTTTTAATGGTGATGTCCATGCCAATACACATGTCCAAATTAAAAGACAACATCTTAATTACACATTAAACCATGCCCAATGGACAAGAGGCATGATTGTTGTTCAATTTGGTCAATAGATCTTAAAAGTTAATCCAATTCTCCCAGCTAAATTTTATGGTGTTGATCAATACAATCGATGTAGATCGGACACAAATCGTCCTTTAACAAAGTGCACTTAACGATAACTATTCAACATCTCTATATAGATATCCTAAAATGAAAACTCAAAATACTTTTAAATTAAAAAGATCCTTGATCATCTAATGCATGCACCGTCTAACAAGAAATTGACTCTCCAATTCTGTGCAAAATCTCAAAGGCATGATTTATCAATCATAATTGCTCCTTTTTGGATTTTGAAAGGAGCTTCAATTGAGATCTTGAGGGGAAGGGGAGGGGGGGGGGAGGGGGAGAGAGGTTTGTCAGTGGGGACTTAAATAGAAGGGAATGAAAGCTTACTCCCTCAACTCTCAGTAGATGAACTCAGTTTGCTTTTCAACAAGCCACCGTTACATGTGTATTGAGAAATGAAGGATACTACTTAGGTTGGTCATGAAGGATACTAAGGGTTGGTTATTACTCATTACCAAGAGTGGGGTGGTACATGGTACATAGTACATACATACTCCAAACCAAACCCACAATGGCGGCACATCTCAAGGTGGTCCTTGGTATTCTTGGTAAAATCATTTCTTTCACACTTTTTTTGTCAATCTCTTTATTGCTTTGAGTGTAATCTTGTTTGTTGTGAACTTCCCCCCTTCTGTTGTTGTTGTTGTTGTGTCTCTCTCTTCTTGGGATGCTGCATAAAATCAGGCTGCAAGCTGGAGTGCCCATGATCTGAAAAGTTCTAATTGTGGCCGGATTCGTGTTCGCTGGTGATGATAATGGACAGGGAACATTACGGCCATTTGTTTGTTTACTTCCCCCCTGTGAGTTTCCTGATCTACTAGTAGTCATGATGTCCATGATGATTGCACCGGGAGCACATAGATATAGCAGAGAATTGGCACTAGGGGTCTCTTTCCATCATGCTTTGATCACAATTACATGGAGTGACTGCTCTGAGCACATAGAGGTAGCAAAGAATCAGGACTAAGTTCTAAAGGGTCTTTTTCCACTAGGCGACTATGATCACCGCTACACAGAGTATGATGGAAGAACATCGCAGATGATGTAATTCAGAAGCTCATGGAAAGATCAGCTTTGGACCGATTGTCAAGTTGCTTACTGAATTTGGGCACTTAATTGTGATCTGCGTCATGCAGTTTGACAATTTATTAACACTTTGATGATTTAAAAACGAATGATTCGTACTTATTTACTAGTGTGTGTGCACTGCTGATCATCTTTATTAATTTGCAGCCCCACTTTGTGGAACATCACGAAGAAGAAATCGGTACAGGATTTCTCTGGCATCCCCTATGTGTGCACGCTGCTGAATTGCTCAATATGGGTGATATATGGCTCACCTCTGATAGAATTTCAACTATTGGTAGTCACCATCAATGCTGCTGGCGCCATCCTTGAGCTCTCTTACCTCTTTCTCTATGTCACTTTTGCACCAAAGAAGCTCCAGGTACTCATGTACTTGCATGAAGTAATCAGATACTGGGCACTCTGTGCAAATTTTTTTTGTGAGAAATTTCGCATCTACGACACACATTCTATTTTGGCTGTCTCAAGATAATTTTTTGAGATGCCTTTTAGTTAGTCACATTCTGAGAAGAAAAAAACATGGAAGTTGCCATATTTAGACACTGGGCGTGCAAATCACATTTCTTTCATATATGTATTCTATATATATGTGGGATTTTTGTCCTGATCCATGTCTTTTATTATATGTATATTTGCAGATGAAGGTGCTGAAGGTGTTGCTGGCAGTGGTCCTGGTATTCACATCTTTGCTGCTGCTTATGGTAGAGTTGGTCCATGACAAAAGCCAACGCAAGATCATAACAGGAACCTGTGCTGTAGTACTCGCAGTGGGGATGTACGCTTCTCCGCTAACAGTCATGGTAACTAATAAATAATTCCCTTAACCCCTGCACAGAAAAATCATTATCAGAAATCTCCTTGAATCTGTACAGTCCTTCCACAAGGAGAAGGCTTGATCAGCTCACAAAATTAACTGTGAAAACTCTAGTCTTGAACCTTTGCTTGCAGCATGGCTTTTAAGATTCTGCAAGATTGAGCTCTGATCTCCCTCTCTCAACTGCATTCTTCTATTTCTAGCTCTAGTAGTACAAGCTTGCACACTTGTATATTGATTAAATAGCAAGTTTAGATTGATGAAGTTCTTAGAAATATGGTGTTTGTTTTCCATTCTACCATTATTGTGCAGTGCATGGTGATCCGAACAAGAAGTGTGGAGTTCATGCCATTCTTCCTCTCTTTGTTCACTTTCCTCAACGGTGCTGCTTGGTTTGGCTATGCTTTTGTGGGCAAAGTGGACATCTTCATTGCAGTAAGTGTTACCTCTAGATCTATCATGAATTCTACCAGCCACAAGCGTGTTCCACTGCACACTTTCATCAAACATTTCAATATTTCCATCCTCTTAGAATAAAGATTGTTCTCTCGTACTTTGATTCCTGATCAGGCCGCGAATACACATCACCCCAAGAAAAATAAAAATAAAGTGCTCTCCAAATATTATCTTTGCAGCTTGATCTTGAGAAAATCCAACCTCCAGATTTGTGCTTACAATCAAAGGGATCACAAAATATTTCATTGCTGTCACTCTCTTATATCTGAGCTATTCCTCTACCCACTAATTAATACTATCTAATCTTGTGCTAATCTTGTGATAATCTTGCACTCAATTTCTTATTATTAAGTTGTAAAATGTTACTTCAAGCAAAATGGGGATTTTGTGGATGGAAAATTGCAGGTGCCAAATGGGTATGGTGCATTGTCAGGCATTGCACAGCTAGTTTTGTATGCTATCTACAAAAATGCAACACCATTATCTTTAGTGTTGAAGCAACAAGAAGCTGCTCTGAACAGCAAAGTCATCGGAGTTGATGATTATATCATCGAAGATGATCCCAGCTTGAATCTAAAACCACCAAAACAAATTTTCACAACACCCGCAGAACAACACGAAGTCAATATTATATCTTTCGACGATTCCAGCGTGAATCTCAAGCCACCTGCAAAACAAATCACAAGTTCTTCACCAGAACAACAAGTCAAATCTCTCACGGATGATTGCAACCAAAAAAATTCTCCATTGGTGCAGTTGGTGGTGGTGGTGGATGTCCATACAAATCAACTCCAAGAGAGCATCTCCACCGGCAAAACCAGATAAGGACCTATACAGAGAGAAATTTGGATGAAGTTCAGGCTTTAAATATTGCGAAACCACAATAATTGGGATGAACTTCAGGCTGTAAATAGTGTGAAACCCCAATAATTCGGATGAAATTCAGGCTTTAAATAGTGTACAACTCTAGTAAATTGGATAAGTTCAGCCTGTAAACAGTGTGAAACCCAGTAATTTGGATGAAGTTTGGGGTATAAATAGTGTGAAACTCCAGTAATTTGGATGAAATTCAGGCTTTAAATAGTGTAAAATTCAAGTTAGTAAGATGAAGTTTGGGGTTTAAATAATGTGAAACTCCAGTAGTTTGGATGAAGTACTTCGAAGCAATCTTTGAACTACTTACCACCTTGTCACCATTTTTATCACATAGGAAGTCTTGGAGGTCACCTTTTCTAGACTTGGTGTATGTATGTTTTGCATAAATGGTGCTTCCCAATAATACACTAATGCAATTTTACATGGTTTAAAGTTTAAACATGGCTATTTCATAACTTATGAGTGTAATGGATTTAAACTCACACATAAATTGGCTAAGTTGTACAAAGTAGTGTTGGGCAGTTCTCACTTTTTTTGTGAGAACCGGTTGATTTTCGTTCTTACATTATGTTATGAGAACCTGATTGGTTCTCATATATATATAGATTTGGGCTGGTGAGAACCAACCAGGTTCTTAAGTTTTTTATTTTTTATGAATTCATCCGGTTCTCAAATAGGTCGGTTCTTGCATAACAGTCAATTCTTCCGTTTGGTTCTCACAACTCAGTTTTTTTTTTTCGAAATTAATATTTTATTTAATAAGTATTTAATTACTTTATTAATTACAATATTTTTAACTTATAAAATATATGAAAATTTGAAAAATCATTATTCAAAATTTACAACTCCACAACTTCGTCCCTTTCAAAAGCTCTTTCAAACTCCTCTAATTTTTTTTCTAAATTAAGATCTCTCAATAAAATTTGCCAAATTAGAAAAGGATTTACAACCCATCCTAGGATTATTGGGCCAATTTTTGCTCACAAAAATCAATTTATCCAAAAAATTTGATTGTAAATGGCATCTTCTAAGACTTGTAAGAATTCCAACTAATGAAAATATTCTTTTTATCTCTATTTAAGATCCAACTATTCCTAAAATTTGTTTAGCACAAAAATCAACTATAGGAAATATGCTCTCATGTTTTTCCCACCACTATAATGGACATTTGATGTTTTTAACATCCATTTAATAATGCTTGAAAATTAGAAACTCTCTATTGACCAATTCCATTGTTGGCCCATTTGTGCCGGTTGTCATTTCAAAAATGTCCAAACTCATGTCCTCTTCAACCCTTTGATCAACAACACCCCTTTCAAATTCAACCAATGGATGCAAATGATAATAACATTTCAAAAGCATAGGAAATTTTTTAAAATTGTCATATTTTTCAACAATTGCCTTACCTTGTTCATGACCAATAACTGAAGACACAAGATGAAGAGTTTTAAATCTAAGGTCCAACATTAAAGAAAACATATTATGGGCCTTCCTTTCCTCATTTTAAAAAAAAGGAAAGAAAAGAATCCAAAACCTAAATAACTTCCTTCTTTATGTTGGAGGCCAAACATAACAACTTAGAAACAACATTTCCATCTTCTTCCATTAAGTTGTCAAAAGTTGCAAAATCAATCTCATCCTTGAATTTTGGACTCATGGATATGGCAAAATTTAATGCATCACTTAACAACCAATGACCCCTAGACTGGTTCAAAATACAAACAGACATAACAAAGTTAAAAGAATCAACAATGATATGACAAATGTGCCATGTCAAAGGAGGCGGTACCCTTGCACTCATTTTCACAAAATTATGCCTATTGTAACATAGTATAATTACCTTTTTTGAACTGCAAAGCTTCTTAAAAAAGATAACTTTGTCGGCAAATCTACAATATCAAAAGAAAATGTTAAATTATGCACAATAGCAGTTGAAAAAAATGAAGAAGATGTTATGCAAAATAAAAATTAACAAAAAAATGTGCACATAAAAAAGTTTTAAAAACTGAAAAATTATCTTGTCTTCATTGGAGTATTCAATTTTCGAAAAAAAGGACTTGAATTTACACATATCTTTTCCTATTCTTGCCTACCCTTTCGAAATTTTTTTAACCAAGTTATGCATTTTTGCAAATCTTCTTGAACAGATTTGATTGACACATATAAGTCTTTGCAAACTTTTTCTTATGTTGTAGCATATTGGCAAGCCTTGGAAAATGCATGTCCAAAACAAATGCCTTAAAAACTTTCCTCCAAACCCAACATATCACAACTTACAATTGATTTTAGAACTATAGTCATAGTGTTGAGATTAGATCCCTCATCCTTGACATAAGTAATATTTTTTTTCTTAATGCATAACTATCTAACAATTCTGTCAACTTTCTGGCCAAAGTTTGTCCAATAATGTCTATTGGTTCAAAAAAACCAAAGGTAATGTGCTTTGGCTACCAATCATCTCCTAAAAAATTAATCACCAATGCAAAAATATCATGTCTAACTTTTGACATCCACATATCAAAGCTTGTCGTTACATATGGACATTTTTCTAAAGCTAGTAAAACATATAATTATTTAGTTTTTTCCATTAATTCGGGTAGTAATTCATTAGAAAAATTATTTTCGAGAAGGTAGATGCATAAATCAATGGCTCATTTTCATGACATTTTAGTTTTTTTTTCTTGGGTATCCTTTATTCAAATGCATATGGTGATTAATATATCCTTAAATCAATTAATTGGGCTTTAATCTACACTAAAAACTTCATTATGATGTTCATTACAAAGATAAATGTGTGGTTATTTACTAATAAAAAACTCATTTGCTAATAGTAATGGACTTTTGAAATCAAAAAATAGGGTCTAGTCATTTGACTCAAACATCACAAAATGAAATTTTTTATATTAATTCACATTCCTAATTTGTTATTAGGATTCAATATATGATGAAACACAAAATGATAAACTCATATCATGAATCTTTTCTTTGAAAACCTAACCATTTAATAGTTAGTGACTTTTGAATGGTTCAAATTTGACCATATTTTCATAAAACCATGTGAGTTGCAAAAAAAATTTGTGCTTCAATTTTTTTTGTCCCAAAAACATTTTTTTTAAAAACTTTAGATGGGCCATTATTCATATGGACTTTGTGGGTTTTCCTATTAGGACTTCCAGGTTAAAAAATAACATCAATCACATTAAATATAATTTTTCACATAGATTTGGGAAAGTTTGTAGGTGATTGAACATGTATTATTTAAAGATTAGAATAATAACATTTTTTAAAGCATTAACCGTGTCCATTTGAATCATTTTTTAAAAATTGTTTACATTCATAAAGACTATAATTTTTAGCCATTTTTGAGCCATTCGACTAGAAAGAAAAGAAAAAAATTGGCACACAAATGCATACTAAATCTTTTTAACCAAGTACTTTTTACAAATTATAAAGGAAGATGGTTTTTGACAATTAAAAGAGTCAAATTTTTCGAAAATTGTTTTTGCTACAAATCATTTTTTCTTAAAAGGTTCATTTGCAATAAAAAAACTAAATATGGAATTAGAAGAAACATTTAATCTCTTTTTGGAAGGTTGTCTTTCATTTTCCGTCAAAGGACAATTAATTTCTTCTTCAATTTTTTTTTAAATATTAAGATGATTTGAATTGACATGTTTCCTCAATGCAGTTATGCCATTAGTTGTATTATATATGATTAATTTTTTCCTAGCTTGTGTTTTTGGATTTACATTCAATATTGGATTATTGTGATAAATGATATAACACATAGTTTGAGGAATTGTTACATTCATTTTTTTGTTATCATTAACACAATAAAATGCCCAACACAATGCATTTACGTTATTTCCTTTCCAAAATGTTCTCTATGCATGCAACTTTTTTTTTAAAAATTCTATCATTTATGGATGCCTACTTCCTTCTGTTCGAAAACTACCCATTTCTTCAGGTTCTAGCAACATTTCATCTTATATTTTTATTTCATTCATGAACACATCACATGTATTTTCGTTTTCAAAAGACTATTCCATTATTACTTAGATGTGTGATTTAAAAAATAGTTTGTTTTGTGATTAAAAATTATTGCCTTGATGAGTAACAAAAAAATCCAAACAATTTTATGATCTTATCAAAGACTAAAAACTAAAGACAAAAACTAACATTTACAAACAATTACAAAATGTAATCTATTTTTTAAGATTTTTTTAAAATAAAATATGTATATTTTTAAACTTCTCAAAAAAACTTTAGGGATTAAGGACTATAAGGTGGAATGTATGGGTTTTTTGGGTGAAAAAAATTAATAATTTATGTTTAAAAAATCCTAAAAATAAAAAACTCATCAATTAGAAAATTGTTACATAATGAAAAAAAACACAAAATGAAAACAATAGATCGAAAACAACAAAAAATGAAGCTACAACCCCAAAAAAATCAAAAAATGGAAAAATGTGCAATGGAACTTATTTCTTGTGCTCAAATTGGTGTCAAAGCTCCGAGCTTCAACCTACACATGGCAAGGGTAGGGGAAGTACCATACTAACCAAACAAAATAGAGTAGCAATGCAAGAGGAACAACAATGTGAGAAGAGCAGCAATGGTAACACGAGAAAAACAATAGGGGCTAGGCTAGCAGGTACCTAAAATGCGCGAAAAGAATAGTAATGCAAGAAGAACAACAACAAGAGAGGAGATACATAGCAAGGAAAACAACACATAATTATAGCAGAGGAGGAGCAATGTGCGAAAAACAACACGACAACTATAGTGCGACAAGAACAATATGAAAGCTGCAACATGACAAAGGCTACGTAAGAGGTGCAACGCAAAAGGTGTATCACAAAAAAAGCAATAAAAGAACAAAAAGCAAAAAGAACAACAACGTAAGAAAAATGAAAATGCACGAAAAGCGATAACGCAAAAAAAACAACAACACATAAAAAGCAATAGCATGAAAAAAGGTGCAACACTTGAATAGCATGAGGAACAACTCTAGAAGAGTAACGCAAGAGGAGTGTGAAAAAAACACTAATTCTAAAAACTAATATCTAGCAAATGCAACACAAAGCAAGAATAATGTTAAACAAACAAACAAAAAATGAACATCACTACAACATTAGAAGACCCAAAAAAATTGTGACCAAAAAATGAAGCATGGGCTTCATTTTTAAACACGTTTTTTATCCCTAACCCTAAACAATGCCTCCGCCTCCCTAGGCAACGACAAATGTTTAGGAGCATTAAAACTTAAACTACCGAGAACTAGATGCAAATCCTCCAAAATAAAAAATAAAAAATAATGAGAACTAATTCTCACAACTAGTTATTGTTCATGTGAGAACTAGAGGTCGATTTTCCATCTGGTTCTCACAATCAACCATGTCAACCATTCCTTACTATGAAAACCGATCTGAAAGCTAGGTTGAGAATCGGGTCATGATTCGAAAATTGCCCAACATTGGTATAAACCATATAGCCCTTCACAACTATACATTTACACAAATTGAGTTGAACATATTACACATACATGGACTTGGAATGTAAAGTTTCCACATTTATATTCCTTGGACACAACAATGCATATCAAAATATAATACATTCCCAATATTGATTTACATGTTTACACAACCTATTATAGGTCCTTTATTTTCGATGTATACTCAGAATGCGCATGTTCACGATTAGGGTATTAAAAAGGACGGTCTAACAAAGAAAGAAGTACAAAAAATTATTTTAAATTTATATTATACTGGATTGGTGTATGATTATTATTAGAATGATTTCATGTTAATTTAATCAAAAAATACATGAATAGATTAAATACAATATAAATGTGTTTTTTAATCTTTTTTTATAATTTGAGTTTTTTTCTTTAATTACAATTTTCATTTTAAAGGAATCAAAAGAAATGCATTAAATAGTGCAATTGATTTCAACTTTCTTTCATGGATAATAATTCATACATCTATGTTTGGCAATGTTCATATAATACATTTGATTAAATAATATATGATACAAGAATTTTGAAAGCTATATAGATCATTCCAAAAAGGTTATTAAAAAAATTAATTTTTTTTTGTCATTTGGTTGATTTTTTGTATTCACTAGTCTTAAAGTGTATGGTCCCAAATGTCGACAACATGTGTAGGAAATAATTATTCAAGAAAACATGTCAAATTGTTTATAAAAGTTTATGTATTCATATTCTATATTTTTAATATTTTATCAAAATATTGATACATAATTACATGCGCATGTGAAAAATCACCACCACCAAGAAAATTAACATAATTTTAATTATCCAATATTTTGCACTTAAATTTATTCCCTGTAGATTTTATATTTTAAAAATAGCAAAAAAAAATTTCTTGAGTTGTGTCCAAAAAATGATAAATAATATCCACCCCTTATGCAGTTTTTTAGACTATGAATGCACTCAAATGTTAGTGTAGTTGATGAATCAAATACATGTTAATAGTTTGAAAATTAAAAATAAGAGATTATGATTACAAGAACTAATGATAAAAACAACTTAAATATTTCAAAACAAGAAACAAAGTCATCAATGATGCACAAACCAACAATTGTTGATTTGATCATTGTCTTGGGTTTGGCATTTACAAGCTAGAAACAATACCACTACTATTAACAACCCTCAACCATTACATGAACATATGCATTCAACTACACTTGCACTTGTAGCAAAAGAAAACAACATAATAGCAAAAGACAATGCAAACAATTTGCATTCAAAGATTAATAAAAATGAAAACTACAAAACATTATACTTCAATTGTTGTCATATTTTGGCATAATCAATAATGAATTATGGATCGGTAGATTTGGATTATATTATGAATTCACATGCACATAAACAATTTAAGACTTACTTGATGTACAATTATGTTGAAAACCAAAATAGTTAGTAATTAGTTTTTCAAACTATTTTTGAATCTTTATTGACATTCAATAATATAAAATATTAACAAGAATTGATGTTATCAATAGCTTATGATAGACATGCAATGACAACATAGAGGACACACAAGAAACAACAATGCGAGTTTGCACCACATATCAAAGAGCTTAAGTTGAAAACACTAGAAATGATGATGGACACGTTAGAGACATTCAAATGATGATGAACATATTGTAGACAATGGCACGATCTACATTGAAAATGGTAAGGATGCCTTGTTGGTGTGAATGTGCAAGAACGATATAATGATACATGTTATAGGTGTCACCATGTAACAATGTGTTTAAGTGTGAATATGTGATGTATGTTGTCAAAGGTAAATTAAGATATGTATAATTCTCAAAATCTTAATGTATATCTTAATGACCTTTTACATTAGCATCCGTGCCTTAACAAAGGTTAAGTAAGCATAAGATCCTTCCTCTTCTTAAGGAAAGAATAATCATGAATATATAGGTCTTGAAATATAATAAGAAATCATCAAAGTGAGTGTGAGGGATAATCATGAACATAAGGTGCTTTTCAAATACACTATGAAATTTCTTTCATTACTTTATGAACGCACCAAAACCACAAGAAACAACAAGAAAATGACTTAGGCATCCAATTGCTTCCACAAGTCTTTTCATCCAAATCATTGTCTTGTCTAAAAGGCAAGAACCAATGTTTTTTTTCTTTGACAAAAAATTGGAAAATACTGGGAAAAACAAGTAGTTTCTAGTGTAAATTTGACTAATTTACCTATTTTGTTGGAGAGATTAATCAATCTTACCAAAAAAAAATTGAAAAGAAACCTTGGCAAGAATAAAACTACATATGTATGATACTGTAGCTACAATATGTGTATAATACGTATTTGTATCTATAACGTATATATGTATTATACTTACATATATACGAACGGGCATAAAGGCAGCATATCTGTGTTTTGTTACCGTAGTGCGTGGGGGAATGGAACCACGGTGAGGTTGCAATACGCTACCAGAGTTAGAAAATAGGGTTGATGCCAGGGTTTGCTGTGGAGAAAACGCCTTGTCCCTTTTTTTGTGAGCATTGATTGCAGAGTGCTTTGCGTTGCTGTGTTCGTCATCGTTGTTGTTTTCGCTGCGCCGGCTGCACGAGAATTTTGCGTGACGAAGGTGAAAGGGAGGTCGAGAAAACTGTGCTTTTTTGCAACCTCCTACACTTCGATTTTTTTGTTTTTTTTCCTCTCTGAGCCGTAGTATTATTATTACTTGTGGAAATGGCGGACGAGGGCGGACCGTACGAGGATGGAGACTCACCTCCTTCTCGATATCGAGGAGACTATTATAGTGTGCAGTCTGGCTTCGATGGCTACGCAGATCGCGAGAATGGAGACAGGAAACGGGAGGTACCTAATAAATATAGTGTCCTTCTCTGCTGTTTGCTTGTTTGTTTGTTCTTTTTTTTGTTTTTTGGTTGTGATTTGTTGTTTTGTTGTGCGATGTGTGCACTCGAGTCTTTTTCTTAGTGAGTTCTGGAGTCTATGAGTGGAATCGACATGCTTTGTTTTTTTCCCTTGGAGATGTCCCTGGTCTGTCTTTGTTGAATCGTCGTCCCTCCCTTCCTTAGCAGTCCAATGCTTTTGCTGGTTTGGTTTCTGCCGGCTGTTTTGGTCAGTGGAGAGTATTGCCTTGCCAGTCTCTGCCATTCATGATGATGATGAGGGTTGTGATGTGTCTAATACTGTTTGGTGAGTGACATTCATAATGCTATGTCCGCACTCATTCTTGTCGACCTCATTTTTGTTGTGATGTTACTGACACAAAGAATACTCCTTGGATATTTTGTTTTGGTTCCCGTTGAACTCTAATTGTGCTCACATGGTTTTAAGTTATCCCTGTCTCATAGGTCTTTCTGTATCTCTTTATTGGAAACAAAGCCTGGTCTGGTTTAACCTTTACCAGTACTGCCATTGAAGTTTGGAAGCCAATCAAGGTTTCTCTTTCTTGCTCTCACCATCACCATGTGTGCACAGGGCTTTCTTTTTTCTCTGGTGCATCTAGTTGTTGTAAGTTATAATTTCAGCTTTTATGTATAGCAGCTCCAGTTTAACTCATCATGTACATGGAAAGCCACACGTAAGTTAAAGACAGTCCCATCTTGTCCTTGCTTTTTGGATCCCTACCTGGTGGCCTGTGGATGTTCATGCAAGCATTCTGCTTCAAAATGCACTTGTGTCCGTAGCTTGGACATACATCGCCAGTATTTCATTGGAGACAATTTTGTTATTCAAACTCTCAGAGATCTTACTGGGTTCTTCTTGATTTTCATAGACATGTCTGGGAAGTCTTTTACTGAATTTTTTTAGTGTGCTCTTGTTCACACTGAGTTTTTGTCCAGTCTCTCGACAGTTTTATTTGATCAGGCACCATGAACTGACAGCTTTATTAAGCTTTTGGCTGGTCTTCCTTCTTCCATTGCTCCACACTCTGCACCCTGAGTACACTGGACAATTGAGATTATTGAATTGCAAAATGTGGGTTTTAGTCAGATGGTAATTCTGGTCCAGCTCTCTGTGAAGGGGGTACAGAGTTTGGGTCTTTGGAAGGTTAATGTGCAGTAGTATACATTCTTGTATAGGTGGTTACAAAGTTGTGTTGAATGTGCTGTTGGCAGTCTTGTGTGTGCTGTTGTGTAGGTTTTCTCTTCAGGTACAATTGTGCAATCAAAAAATTTAATGTGTTTACTTGTTGCGGTTGTTGTTCCTTCATGTGCGTAGTTGGGAAGAACACCGGTTAAAGAGCACTGATGTTGAAAAGGTTGAAGCAGAGATGCCTTGTCCTCCACATCAACGACTTTTACAATGATGTGTGTATAGATTTGTCCATCACCTCGTCATACTCCAAGTCTGGTGCTTTAGTATAGTGAGCTTTAACATCTCTCTTGGGTCACCTCTCAGGCAAGTTAGTTATGTCTCTCTGGATCTTGAATCTCTAGTCTTCTTTATTTTGAGATTGTGTGTCAGTGCAAATTACACACCCCCTGATCATATCACATAGCTTTTCCAAGATACAGAGCTAGTTGTAAGCGCAGTGCTCTCTCTTCCACCTCCTTTAGACTAAGCAAAGTGAGGATAAAGCAGAGAAATCTGCTGATGCCAGTCAATGAAGGCGTAATCTCAATAGCATCTTCAAGGTAGAGTTAGGAAGTAGGAGATTTTGGGGGACACTCTTCTGTTTGTTCATTTTGGATTTGGTGGGGTTACCTGTGTAGCATTCCTCTCATGAACCAGAGAGAGAGCGGGAAAAGAGTCGAGATAAAGACAGAGGTGACAGGGACAGAGATCGACGTCCAAGGGATGATCGAGAGCGAGATAGAGACAGAGGTGATAGAGACCGTGAGGACCATCGAGGCCATGATCGCGAGAGGTGATGACTACTTCCACCTGACTTTCTTTGCTTCACATGCTATGCTTCATCATGATGAGAGTTTGCTCACAGTCAGACTCCAAACCTTTCTTGAATATGATTGGCAATGTGTTGTTTGTTATCTGAATTGGTATGGAAAAAAGCCTCACCTATTTGGATTGGACTGGTCTTTAGTGCTCAGTTGGATTATCCTTTGTTTTGGAACAAAAAGGGTTTCCAGTCGCTCATGGAACATGTTTCTTCATTTGGTAATAGGCGGAGCCGGGAGTATGATCGTGATCGAGACAGGAGGCACCGACACCGATCTCGTTCAAACTCTGTTGGAAGGTCTCGGGATCGCTCTCGATCCCAGTCACCATCACGATCACAATCACGTGACCGGAGAAGGTGTGCTGCTTTCACAGTCTAATTAGTTATTCTTTGGTCTGTTAGTAATCCAATAAAGAACATCAAAGTTCCTATTTTGCAGAAGATCCTGTGTTACTGTGTGTTTTGGAAGATTGCTCACTTGTAGTGTGGTGAAATGATCTATTTTCTATGTCATTAGCTGCATGATCTACACCATATGGGTGCCAGCAAGTTATTTATCAAGGTTCTATCCTCAACTATGAACACTAACATCTATGTCTATACCATGCAGCAAGCGGGCAAGTGGGTTTGATATGGCACCCCCAGGTGCAACAGTTGTTCCAGGTGCAATGCCTGGTGTGTACTTACTCTGACCTTCTCAATTTTCATCAAACAAGATTCTGATGGAATATGCCATCTTCATTACAAACTTTGTGTAACCAAGATACCTCGCCTGCATTTTTAATGACTGAGATATCTTGAGTTGATGAAGAAGCACTGGCTGCAATCAAAGGAAATGGTAGTCATATGTTGGTGGTATACCGTGCTAACATAGTCTGCATTACAAGCATGTAAAACTTAACTGAGGTACCCTGCCAACTGACACAAACATAATTTTGCTCCAGATGATTACCACTGCATTTGAAACTCTAACTGAAGAACAATTGTATTTTAGATTCCATTATTTTGATTCCAACTGTAGTATCTGATGTTTTCCAGTCTTACAATTCTCTCTTGAAGTCTGAATTGCAAAGTGAAAATTCTAGCTCAATGTGCTCATTTTGGACATCCATGCATAGGCAGTTCTGCATCCCTCCACAGCCTGCACACCTTATATTTCTTTTGAATATCCTTGTGATTCAATTGTGCAATATCATTATGGCTAGGGTTGATATGTCTACTTCGGACTGGGACTGAGGAAGTCTGTTTGCTGGTGTTGCCTGTTGGTTTCTTGTTGTTTGTTGCTTGTGGTTGTTTTTGTGTGCTTGGTGGGTGCGAAAAGGCATCATTTGAGCCCTATGCTCTCACTCCACAATGCGCGCAGGGTACCTTCAAGGGACTGAAGGGTGGACAAGGAAGTGATGGATAACCATGGAGTTGGTGGATCCTTGCCCATCTTCATCCATTCTTCACTAACTCTGTGTGTACTTGGTAGTAATGTGCATCTTCAATTCAGCAGAATCAAGATTGCAAGTGTAGAGTCATGGGCTTACTATTGTTCTAGCATCATGCCCTTCATACCAACCCTCATGATGCATTGGTGAGCTTTAGCTTAGAACTTGCATGATTAGGGCTCCAAGTGTTACCTAGCTTTTGTTAATGATCGCTGCTAGTAGGAGCTGGAATGAACTTGCAGCTGTGCATGGGCAAGAGACTAACACGTCCCCAACAAGCCATCATAGGAAACTCTTCTGATTTTAATGTCTAGCTTCCTTGATGACACAACAGATAAATTGTGTGCACACTAAGGAGATGATTACTTTGCTCACCAAGTAGATTCCTATTAGATGTTAGCTCCCTTATAAAAGCTGTGATTGCTTAGTGAGATGCTCCTTGAGGTGGGGAACAATGAAAACTGAGCACCAATAGATGTATGTTTGCTCCTAAACTAATGTAGTTGGAGACAACTTTGTATTGCTGTCACTGCAGGCCAAATTCCTGGGATGCCTCAACCCATGCCAGGGGTCTTTCCAGGGATGTTCCCCTTTGGTGGTGCACAGGTACATTCTTGCTTCTTAATGTATTCAGGGTTGGTTGGGCTATGTTGTTCGTGGAAGAGATCTCAAAAAAGTTCTCTGGTTAGGACTTAAAAGGCATTGGACCTGTTTTCTGAAAGTGGATATAACTGTACAGTTTGGTGGCCTTGCCAGCATGCCAGCACAAGCAATGACTCAACAGGTGCAGTTTGTCTTTTCCTGCTGTAGCAGATCTCAAATGGTTTACTTGAAGTAATGCATAGGGCTTTCTAGCAGTGGTCAGCTATGAGCAGTAAATTGTCAAGGATGACTGTCATCATGCTAGGGAACTGCGAAGTACCCATTTCAAACCAATTTCCTCACTCACCATCCTTATTTTCTAGGATTTTTCATTTGGGGCTATTGTGTTGCTTCATCTGAGTGGAGTTCCTCTATGTTGTGGGAAATATGGAAGAGCTAACATGCTGGTGGAACCATGCAGGCTACTAGGCATGCTCGGAGAGTATATGTTGGAGGCTTGCCTCCAGTGGCAAATGAGCAAGTGGGTCATCTTCCTATCAACTCTTTGGCAGTCAGGAGAGTAGGAAATCTGCTTGTTGAGTGAGTACCCCTATTTCTACAAGCAAGGTGTCAGAAAGCTGGATTGTGTGTTACGGGTATTTTTTTCTGTTATATGAACCACATTTGCAGCTGCACTATCTGTGGGTGCACCAAAAATATCTTCATGTTGAAAACTGTTAGAGTGGCCATTGTATAGATGGAGCTTGGGTTAGACATTGTGAGTTGCCGGGTGAGATGTTGGCTCAGTATGTGATTATGAGCTGTATCTTTTGCGTCATACATGTTACTGTTGCTGGTCCTGAACAAGTGAGAGCCTGTCGCTTTGGTTCACACTGCTTGTTTCTGTACTTTTGTTCTAGTTCATTGCTGTTCCTTCTTCCTGGTTCTCTAAGTCCTTATCTCCAAGTTTTTTTTTGACTTCAAGGAAAAGCTTTTAACCTCCTTCTGGCTTTCTTAGTTGTGTGTTTGGGGTCTCATGAGAATTTATATTGTTTCTTTGGCATTGGAATTTTCCTTTTCACCAATTAACAAAGTCTAACAGAGTCTCAACAAAATGAAATGTCTTTCCACATGAATCTCAATGCACATTATTAGTGCTCCATGCAATAGCTCTGGATATTATGGAGTTGACTAGGTTCTTTCTCCCTAAGTGGCTGAGTTCTTTCTACAAAGCTATTTTTCCTATGGTCAATGACCTTTGGGTGTCAAAACTCAGAAAGGCAGATGTTCCTTGTGTTCAAAGTTGGATTCTTAATGACTCTAAGGAGTTGTGGATGTAATAAAACAACTTAATCTTTCAAGATCAGAAGTTGATAAAACTTCTCCACTCATGTTGCAGTCTTTTGATCTCTCAACTCTATACACTAAAATTGACCTAATGGATCTAAAAGCTCGTATAAAAGTTCCAATCAATAAAGTGTTTCATCACATATTGAAGCTTTATTGGTTTAAGTTTTCATTGGTTCAAAGATCTGTTTTGAACTTCAGGTTTTTGTGGCTGAAAAATAAAGAGATAAATTTGTTTGAATATCTTCAAAGCTTTAAAGTTGTGGAGGCTTCAGATTTGATCTCTTGGTTGGATTTCTTGCTAGATTACCTGTTTTTTGTTTCTTGGTCCTTTGTTATCTGTTTTGTCTTCCTTCTTTGGAATTCTCTGTGGCTGGTTGAAGAAGTGTTGACCTCACTTTGCCTTCTCTTAATAGTGAGGATGGAGATTTCTTGATTCTTATGAGAGATATATAATTATCATGTTCCAAACAGCCAAAACTTATTGACTAAAGCAAGTGTGGCTCAGCATATCCTTAGCTTATACAATTGCAGTGGGAGAGTATGTATGTTAGCTATTCGCATATTTTCTGATTCATATCAGATCTGCTGAACATGTTTGCCCATGTGTTTCTCTTCTCAGACGATTGCCACATATTTCAGTCAGGTGATGGCTGCTGTTGGAGCAAATACTGCTGGGCCAGGTATAGTTCTTTCTGATTGATCTTTGCACTGTTTTTTGTAGAAATGGCAGTCGGCTTATCTCTAATTTGAGGACTTTGTCATTGGGAGGTAGTGTGTGATGATATACTTGTGTCAGTGTAGTGGAGAGGATGAAATTGATTTGCTGAATTGACTGCCTATGATGGAGTCTATTATTTTGTATGCACTTTGGGGTTTCACATTGGGTTTGTTCATGCTTGTGTACATTTTGTTCTTAAGGTGATGGTCTGACACTTTGTGACTGACTCTCACAAGGTTATGACTGCACACATGATTGTTACTTTACTGTCAAACTGTTGTTGCAAAGATTTCATAGATGTGCTTTTATCTTGGGGTGAGATTTAAACCACTTGCTTGGTAGTACAGGTGATGCTGTTGTGAATGTTTACATCAATCAAGAAAAGAAGTTTGCATTTGTGGAGATGAGGACTGTTGAAGAAGCCAGCAATGCCATGGCTCTTGATGGCATTATCTTCGAGGTAATCCACAGAACAGATGAGAACAGACTGGTGTGTTGAACTTCCTTGATTCCTCACGTGAGTGCACTGCATGAGTTTCCTTTGGACAATTTGAGCTAAAAACATAAGAGACAGTGATCCCTTTCATTGTACTAGAGTGCTGAATTCAGGTGGCATTATTTCTCCTATGTGGCTTCTCTTGAACAACTGCTTTTGTTTGTCCATTTCTTTGCAATTTATTGAATTTGAGATTTGATCATTTCATGAGTTTTCTCCAGGGTGTCTCTGTAAGGGTGAGGAGACCAAGTGATTACAATCCATCCATGGCTGCCACGCTTGGTCCAAGTCAACCCAGCCCCCATCTCAATCTTGCAGCTGTTGGGTTAACTCCTGGGTATGCTCCCAGTTTCATAGGCTTTTTCGCATTCCTATTGCTTCATATTGAAGTCAGAGGTTCTACAATAACAGGAGGAATGTATCTTTGGGAAAGCTACCCATGCTTGGATCATAGTAGCTGTCTATTCTACAGTGCCTGGAGCTAAAACAGGAAGGTGATTGCACTATTTCTGGGGTTCTCCTGCAGAAATAAATGATCTTAATGGCAACATGTTCTCTTTGCATTTCATTGGCTTGACAGGAGTGCAGCTGGGGGTGCTGATGGACCTGATCGTGTCTTTGTTGGAGGGTTGCCATACTATCTGACAGAGGTTCAAATTAAAGAGTTGCTGGAATCATTTGGGTAATTCCTGCTTGTCCAAATTCAGTTCCTTCTACACATGGTCACTTTCTTCCTTATATTGGATTTGTTTGGATGCTGCTTTGGCTGGGTGCATTGTTAATTCAAATGTTTTTTTGTTTACTTGGTTCAGGCCATTGCGTGGTTTTGATCTTGTCAAAGACCGTGATACAGGAAATTCCAAAGGGTATGGTTTCTGTGTGTACCAGGTAACCCTACAAGGCCACATCTCTCGATGAAATTCATTCTTGGGAATGTCTATCACATGTGCAGTCTTTGTGTTCCTGCTTCAGATTAGTCAAGTTATTTTCCTTGCAGGACCCGGCAGTTACAGATGTTGCTATTGCTGCACTTAATGGTTTGAAGATGGGTGATAAGACCCTAAGTGTTCGTCGAGCATCGGCCAGGTTTGTATTTTGATGTTGGCTCTTTGTATCTCTTGTCTCCATTGCTTTTGTTACCATTCTCTTCAAATTGGAAGAGATAGATAACTGTGTGCAGTACCTATATACACTTTTGTAACCAGTGCAGCATTTTCCCAGTTCTGAAATGTCACAAAGATGATGTGGATGGTTATCAGTTCGATTCATGATCAGCAGATTCTCAAGTGACTGTTGCATGAGATGGGTTAAAGTAACCAGAAACTGAAATGTGTTTGGCCAACATGATCTCTGTCATAGACACCTGCACATGCATGTGTGTAGTTGAGATGAAATGTTGTAACCGAATACCAGGAAGCTTGATTTTTACTCTTCGCATATAAGTGAGATTACGTAGTCCTCAGGATTGAACATTCATGTAGAGATTCTGAAAGCACAATTATCCAAACATTCTACCAGTTAGAACCAATGATTGATCTTTGTTGGTTGTCTTGGATAGCAGCGGACAGCCAAAGCCAGATCAAGCAAATGTGTTGGCACAGGCTCAGCATCATATAGCAATCCAGGTACATCTCTTCTCTTTCAAACCATTCTCAATGTTGGAAATGGTTATTCTCTCCTGTATGTCTGTACTATTTGAAAGCAACTTAATTCATGAGACTTCATCTGGATATGCTTTGTTTTTGAGACAATCCCACTCTGTGGAAGATGGTTTGAGTTAGCAGAAATGATTGTGGAATGCAGAAACTGGCATTGCAAGCCAGTGGGGCCAATGCAGTGGCTCTTGGTGGCTTGGGTATGATGCCTGGGATTCCACCAGGGTTAATGGCCAGCATGCTACCTGGCATGGGCAATGGTCTCTCCAATCCTCTTGAGACAACTACAAAAGTTATTGCCTTAACTCAGGTAAGTATGTAGTACTGCATACTGTTTCTTTCATGGAACATAGGCCTGAACTGCTTTCCAAATTGAATTCATGGTTCTTAGTACCTAATTCAATCGATATTTGTGGGGTAATTTGATAGGTTGTATCAGCAGATGAGCTGAAGGACGATGAAGAGTATGAGGAGATTCTAGAAGACATGAGGGAGGAGTGTGGCAAGTATGGTACGTCCTTCAGGCTAACATTCATACTTGCATACAAGAAGAACAGTCATCAGTGGTGCAGAAATTTAGTCATCACAAGTTATGCCATTGATGGTCAGGTCAGATGCACTCAAGGAAATGCTGTACATGTTGCTGCCACAAGTGCATACATTGTCCAGAAGATGGCAGTGGCACTTTAGCCAGGCAGTTATTTGTACGGATAAAATTGGACTCCTGACAAGCATTGGCTTATGAAGCACAGATTTGTCAAACTGATGATGTTCTGACCTGGAGTTGTCTGTTTGTCAGTAGAACATGTCCCTATTGCAGGGTTGAGGTCCTGAAGAAATTATTGTGCTGTGTAGGTAATCTTGTGGAACTTGTTATTCCGAGACCAAGCCCCACTGGTGAAGAAGGTCCAGGTGTAGGCAAGGTACGTCACCTGTGTCTTCATCCCCTATTTGTCATCTCTGAATGTGGATACTAGAAAGAGCAAATCCAATGTGTAGTCTGTGCATGAGTCCAGTGCACCCACTGACCAGATGACATCACCAAGGGGTAAATTTGTGTTTCGTCTTTATGGGAATATTGTAACTTAATCAGCTGGCTTGAGCATGGCAGGTATTTGTTGAGTACTCAGACACAGCTGGAGCTGCAAAAGCCAAGTCATCTCTTCACGGTCGGAAGTTTGGAGGAAATGCAGTTGTGGCTGTATACTATTCAGAAGAGGCTTTTGCAAACAGGGATTATGGAGGTTGATTCAGTTCATACATTCACTGAAAGACGTTGTTACCTTTGGAAAAGGGAGAGAGGGACATTTTTCTCCTGTTATATGAAAACTGTAAGTCCACCTGCCCAACAACAGGACAGACTGGATCACAAAGTTTTCATTATGCAGGGAACATGATTTGCCACTATTTGTAGTATGTATGATCATAATATTTTTATACATGGTCTTGAGGAGCCAGATGATTGGTGTGTGGAGAGTTACCTGTCACACACTCTTATATTTATGTATGTATCATTGTATGTATGTCTTTATGTATTTATCCATGCCATCTTGACAAACTATGATGTGTATGTTTGGTTTGTTACTCTGTTTTGCAGAGGTTGTTGCACAATAGTAGCAGCTGAGTTTCTTCTTGGCAGTGTTAGGATTTTCTTGCTCTGCATATAATGCCTTTTGTGGTCTACAAGGGATATATTGTTGGCAGGGTTTTGAAAAATTTGTGATGTAGTTACAATGGTGATTATCCACTAGAGGAATTATCCAAATTTGGCTATAGGTCCAGTAGAAAAATTTGAGGATCCTGCTATCTGTGGGCAATCTGGTGGAACTTTTTGTCTAAATATGGTGAATTTTTTTTTTAATTACAAAAATTTGTAGTATGGATTTTTTTAATCACCGAGTAGGGAAAATTCGACTAGGAAAATTACTAAGCAAGCTTTTGCAATTGTCCTGCTGTTGCTCTTATTTGTCAGAGTACATTTGCAGTGTGTTTTATTGTTCCTGTTTGTCAGAGTAAATAGCAGTACGTTTTATTGTTGGGGAAAATTTTTTGGGCCTATGGGAAGATGACGTTGCTGTTAGTGAAATCGTGTAGGGTGAAAGGCTGATGCATACAAGAATACAGTGAATATGTCCTAGCTTTCTTGCATGGCAATTTTGTTTACATTTTCTCTCCTGTCTTCTTGCCTTAATCTTCCTACAGCAATTGTTGATATCGTTGATGTTTGCTTGCAATTCTTGACAACTATAGCCTGCTAGTGTTCTTTTCTGTTTCTATCTCATTGTTGCATCTTTGTTCAACCATTGTGCTTTAGTTGAGAGAAAACTCCTGGTCCCCATATTTTGTCCCTCTCTTCTGTCTGTTGCCGAAGATCCAAGCAATCCACATGTGTACACAAATAATTTGGTTGTATTTCCAAGGGGCATTGCACCAACACGAAGAGATTTCGAACACTGAAATTGCAAAAGAGCTGAAAGATGCTACTATGTTGATTGCATCCAAAAATCCCCTCATGATTGCAGTAGCAAAATTTGAGAAAGGCTATTAAACAACTAAAGAAGAAGATATGTACAATCTCTTTGAAGGTGCCCTGGACATATTACTGGGAAAGGACAGATTCCTCTTTGGTCATCACATATCAGTGGAAGATGTTACATGTGCAGCCGAGTGAGGCTGCAATGGATGTGCGCACCTTCGCTGTCAGGAATGCCTGTTTTGTTTCACAACTTTTCTCAATAATCTGCAACAATGGCAGTGGAGTCTTCTTCACAATAGCTTCAGCTACACCACTCTTGTCATCGGAAGCTGCACTAGTTCTTCTCATCCTTCTTCTCCCTGTTTGTGTAGGTTTGGGAAATCTTGGCTCCAAGTACTAAGGCACTCATTTGCAATGTTATGAAACCTGGCTGCAGGGTTTTATGTAAAGTGAGAACGGAGCCTTTGAAACCCAGATCAAATGTATATTTATATTTTATTGAAACCCTAACAAGGTATTAAAAATATCAAGGTCCGGATTTCAAGGTTTAGAATTAATTAAGTTTAAGGTTTTAAGGGTCAGTAGGGGTTAGGGTTTAGTTAGTAGTGAGTTTGGGGTTTAATTAGGTTTAGGGTTTAGCTAATAAACACTGCTACTTTAGTGCAAGATAATATTATAAAGCAAGTGTTTCAATTTTTTTCTTTCATCATGTGTTTTGTGTTATTTGCTCTCTTCTTTGTTAGTTGCTTAGATTAATTGATTTGATTAGTTATTGTTGTTGATACTTGATGCTCCTTGCTCAGCGTTGGCTCAACGTTGTTGCTCCTCTACTTTTTGCGTGACGCTGCTACTCTTTGTTTGATAGTATTGTTCATCCTATCCTTGTTCAACGTTGCTGCTCCTCTCGTCTTTGCTCAACACTTCTGCTCTTCATATCCTTGCTCAACGTTGTTGTCCTTCGCTCCTTGCTGAATGTTGTTGCTCCTTCACTCCTTTCTCAATGTTGTTGATCTTCTTGTCGTTACTCAACATTGTTGTTCCTCGACTCTTTGCTCGACACTATTGTTGTTGTGTGTTTGCTCAATGCGGCTCCTCGTTTTGCCTTGCTCGACACTACTCCTCTGTTCCTTGCTCGACACTACAGTTCCTTACTCCTTGCTTGACATTGTTGCTTTTGTACTCTTTGTTCGACTCTATTACTCTTCTATCCTTGCTCAAAATTGCTGCTCCTCAATCCTTGCTTGACATTGCAACTCCTATGCTCCTTGTTCGATGTTGCGATTCGTACGTTCCTAGTTCATCTTCAACATAGCTTGTTCCTACTCAGGTACCTCTCTACTACACCGTGATGTTGCTGTTCTTTTGCTCATTTTTCCTTGCTCGACGTTGCTGTTCTTTTACTCGTTGCTCAATGTTGTTGTACCTGCTCTTCTTGTTTCAAATAATATCCAGTATTTGAAAACCACCTTTGAAAACCGACTGTTATAAGATATGTGAGAACCGGCACATTGGAAACCGGGTGAAATTATTTTTTGCAAATTTTTGAAACCCTCCCCAGGTCTTTGAAAGATGAAAATAATTTTTTTTAAAAGAACCGGGTCAGGTCTTTCAATACATTCTAATACCCAGACCCAGCAGTTCTCAGAAAAACTAGAGAACCGCACAACACTGGTTCTTTCCTTGTTCCACACAGGTGCTAAAGTTGCTTTGTCCAGATTTGAACATTGTTATCAATTTCTAGTGAGGGAGCCTTATGTCTATTGAGTAGAATGAGATCAATCAGGTGGGAATGTTATTCAGGCAGATAACAAGATGCCCAAAGGAAGCTAACGAGAAAAAGTAGAAATCCATATATGGGTTCATGGACCAGGAGAAAAGATTTAGAAAGATGGTAACAAAGCGAGCCATTAGCAAGGGATCTCAGTGAATTTGGATGTCAGGCCTCATATGTGATGTGGGTACAAATCCTTGCAAGCTTCTCTTAACAATTATTTTGTGTGTGAATTATCCATCTGAAAGTAGTGTGGAGACCAAATGCCACAAATCTAACCTCACGTTTCAACATATACACTGAAAATACTCATGTAAATTGTAGTCATCTAGCCCAATGAACCCTCAACTTATCCCATCATCCACTGTTACAAACTAAAGTCTTGTTGAAACCTCAAGTTGCAGGCGACAAGTCTAATGTGAATGTTCTAAAAGCAAGGACTGCGATTCTTAACAAGAGACTATCTTGCATAGATGGGTCATCTTGCTTCTTTTTCAAAACTTTCCATTAGAATTCCAACTGCAATTTGTTCTGATCCTCTTTATCATGGAATACTTTGAAGAGAGATAAACAGAGGATTGTAGCTAGCGAAGCTGTGTATGATGCATCTTTGGTGCTGCAGTCTCACAGAGATATTCATCCATCCACCCATCCACCCATCTCTTCAATCTCATCCATTTAATCTCATCCATCCATCCATCCACCCATCTCTCCAATCTCATCCATTTAATCCCATCCATCCTCTCTACTGCAACGAGGTATGCACCACCAATTTCTTTCAACACAGTTGGGATCACATGAGTGGTCAAAAACATACAAACAATGACGTGGCGGGATTTCAAATTTTACACGTGTCATGCCTTCGTTTACCCAGTTGTATCTACGCCACGTGCCACTACTGGAGAATAAACTCCACCCCAGAGACAGGAGACGAAACCACTGAGAGTTTTGAGAAATTCCTAAAATTAGTTAATTAATTTTGTCGTCATATTTGTCCAGAATTTGAATTAGTCAATTCCAGTAGAAAAACAGGATTAATAAAACTCACGAAACCTACCATTAGATTGATTGGTTATCTGCCGGTCCCCTACCCCCTGCTCCCTACTACAACTCCAACTAAAACCGCAAGATAACCTTACTGACCATCGGTCTGCACTCGTCTTCGCCAACATCCCAAAACCAAGTCCGTAACTCGGACCGTTAGTCCGAAACCGCTCTCTCGATCCCTCTCCTAGTCCGTAACTCGAACCATTAGTCCAAAATCTCTCTCTCTTTTAGTCCGTAGCTCGGACCGTTAGTCCGAAATATCCCTCTTTCTCCCCTTGTCCGTAACTCGAACTATCAGTCCAAAACTCTCTTTCATTTTAGTCCCAAACTCGGACCGTGAGTCCGAAACATCTATCTCTTAGTCCTTAACATGGACCGTTGGTCCGAAATCCTTCCTCTCCCTGTCGTTTCTCTCCGTCTCTCCCTTCCTCGCGTTTTTTGTTGCGCATTCGCTCACTTGGTTTTTGCCCAGAGGATGTCGTTGCTCGGCTGCGGTGTTTCGATTTCACAGGAGAAGCAGCGTCAATTTTCCGCGTGATCGTGAGGTTTTGGAAGAGAGCAATTTGTGGTGATCATGAAATTTTTTGAATTGTTTTTGAGAGAATTTGAAGAAAACGGCGAACTGGAGTTTGGACACAGGGGAGCCAGGCGGGGGATGACAAGCTTCCTTTTGTCTAACGTATTTTGTGTAGGGTTGAGACCCTGGTTGTTATTGTGAGTGCACTGTTTGTTTCTGGATTTCTTGTCAGAGACTTTGTTTGAGAGAGAGAGAGAGAGAGAGAGAGAGAGGAGTCTCGGGCATGATGAGGAAACGATAATCGATTTGGCACGCTGTTGAAAGACAAGGAGGAGAGGAGAAGGAGCTCGTCTGTGGAATCTGTGCTGCAAGAATAGACTTCAAAGTCCGAGGAAGAAGAAGAAGTCGTCAGTTGTAGAAGGGACGATGAAGACGCCACTGCTGCTGTTCAATTTGCTGGGATCCTCAAGTCTTCCATGGCGGTTGTCTGCTGAGGACGTTGATTTTGGAACTCCCTGGTGGTGGATCTATGCCGGGATATCTGCTGCCCTGGTGTTGTTCGCTGGTATCATGTCCGGTCTAACGCTGGGTTTGATGTCGCTGGGCCTCATGGACCTTGAGGTTCTACAGCAGAGTGGCACCGAAGAGGAGAAGAAACAGGCCGGTAAGCGCTTTATTTGCCGTGGAACTGTGGAATAATTGTGGTTCTTGAGATGTTCCTTCTTCGTTCCTGGCAGTCACTTCTCTCAAGTCCTTCGCTGGATCCACCTCCAGATCATGTGATTGCAGTCCTTTTATTGACTA
>Ga0116227_10003225_pt1 | contig 36516 bp, 24 predicted proteins | sample S1TSphgellanicum_FD_89693 | JGI IMG/M metagenome (GOLD analysis project Ga0116227, IMG submission 89693) | Host-associated microbial communities from peat moss isolated from Minnesota, USA - S1T2_Fb - Sphagnum magellanicum MG | ecosystem: Host-associated > Plants > Peat moss > Unclassified...
ACTCTATAATTTAAAAAATTAAAAAAAAAAAAAATAATTTTTATATAAAAAAAAAAAAAACATTTTGTTTTTTTTTTTTTTTTTTTTGGGGTTATGTTAGGCTTCAAAACAGGGTAGCCTAATTAATTACACACATAAGTTCACAAGTTCAAACTTCAGACTTGTTGGAAAACTGAGAAAACTGTTTCTTCAAGAAACGGACACATACCAAAAATTTCTAACTCTCTGACACCGTCTCTAGACTACTGTTGTGTGCGGGTAGAAGAAAGGACGCCGAACCCCCGCCGGTTATCAGGGTAGGGTGGTGCTTGAATCTCGTGAAACCGCTGTTGTCAGAAAAAAAATCAGAGAACTGGTGCCGATATACGTACCTATTTTTAACCACCATTCTGAAATAACCAAAAAAAAAGGAAGGAAAAACCCACAGTTTTGAAGGGTTTCTTCTGAAAACCGTGGATCGTTTCAGTTTTTGAAAATCTTACCAAAACCAACGATTCTTTCACTTTTAAAAAGTACCCAAGATCTAGAACCGGAGGTTATAAAACAAATACCCGGGTCACAAATGCTCTAGGTCGGTACTCATTCTTTACACTAATTTTTGTGGTAAAAAAATGGAAACCGGTTACACACAAAACCAAATACCCGCACAACACGTGCTCTAGATCCAGACTCTTTGCTTCCCACTTCTTTGGCGGTAACAAAAAGGCGGGGGAACCGGGGCTTACACACAAAACAAAATACCCGCTCAACACCTGCTCTAGATCCAGACTCTTTCTTCCCACTTCTTTTGGCGGTAACAAAAAGGGGGGGGGAACCGGGGGTTACACACAAAACCGAATACCCGCTCAACACCTGCTCTAGATCCAGACTCTTTCTTCCCACTTGTTTTCGCGGTAAAAAAGGGAACCGGGGGTTATAAAAAAGCCAAATACCCGCACAACACTTGCTCTAGATCCAGCTCTTTGCTTCCCACCTCTTTTTTGCGGTAAAAAAGTGAGAACCGGGGGTTATAAACAAAACCAAATACCCGCACAATACTTGCTCTAGATCCAGACTCTTTCTTCCCACTTCTTTTGGGGTAAAAGAGAGGGTAAGTTACCCGACTTCTTCTGAAGACCATTTTTCTGACTCTCCAGAAAATGCGTTTTACCTTTTGGTTTTTTACAAAACTGAATCCCAACGGCTCTTTTGAGTACCTTCGATTTCAAACTGCGAAAAAAAACTGTGAAGTCGCAATTGAGGGATGGTGCGCATCAACTGCGTACTCGACACTTCGGGGGTTTGCGTCTCTCGGCTGATCGGAGCTTTTGTCATCGATGGTAGCGGGCAAAATGCTGCTGCGACGAGCGGCAGTTATGAATTTCAGTCGTAGTGGTGTCAGTGATTCGGCGTTGTTGGATATCACGATGGAGGATGATGATTTGCTTTTGGAAGAGGAGGAAAAGGAGACGGAGAAGAACAAGAAGCAGAAGCACGAAGGGACGATGGAGAAGGATGTGTGGAATGTGGGCAGAGGGAAGTCGGTAGAGCAGTCGATTGCTGCTTCTTCGGTGCGTATCTTGCCGGAGTTGGCCGTCCGTGGTGCTGCAGATCACCGGAGTTCTTCCACCACCACCACCACCACCACTGCAGCTCCTAATGCTACAGGTGCGGGTTTTAGGGTTTTTAGGCATCAAGGGGGCGGCTAGAGGGTTCTTTGTGGGTAAAGTTCTTATGGTTTAACCGAACTCCTCGAATTTTTTTGGCTGTTGCAACAGTAGACAAAGAGAACGACGTTGAACTAGAATTTCATCAGTTGGACCCAATTCTTATTTTCAGCCTTTTCTGCAATGCATACCTCTTAACATGTTTGTGAACACAGTAGGGACCGTAGCTCTTTAGCAACCTGGTGTCATCATCTACTGCTTGTTGATGAGGTCTCATGACTTGTGGTGCTTGATTAAGTGTTCTCTCCTTTGTCCCAAATTTTTTTCTCTCTGAGTTCCTTCCTGCCAGAAGTACATGGAATTCTGCAAAGATGACCTGATTCTTGACCTTTTTCCAAATAGATTTCAGGGTTGAGGGTTAGGACTGAAAATCTTTCATCTCTGCCAGCATTGACATTATATCCTGAAATATGTTTCCAGAGAATGGGTTCAGCTTTCAAAGTCAGCACGTTGGCAGCAACCATATCGATACACAAGAGCCTCAGAGAGTTTGGGGAGACTCACAAGCAAAGCCGGGAGCTGAAGCTGTTGGCCGCAGAAGAAATAGATTAGGGCGTTCCACAGCTTTGCGCAAGTCCTTAGCATGGGATAAGGCCTTTTTTACAGATGAGGGTACGATCTATCTATCTTGGCTTTACTCAGAACCGAAAGCAAAGAACTGCAAAATTTTCTTTAAGTTGCAGACAAGGTGGATGCAAGGTGAATGAAAGGCTTAGCTGTATATGGTGCTGATAGCCTTGCTTGATCTACAAATGCAGGTGTGTTGGACAATGATGAGCTATTTGCAGTTGCATCTAACACTCCAAAGCCACTGCCAATGCCAGAGCTAAGCACCATTTGGGATGACCCACAAGAACTTTCAATTGACCCCTTTGAAGTTGTGATGACTGCTGATAACAAGGAGGAAAACTTGCCTGCAACTGACATCTTGACCACTGCTATTGCATCCCAGACATATGATGGTGGGTGCCACTTATTTATGGTCAATATTTGGTCATGTTGTACTTTCCATCTTGACAATGTGGCTTTGTGATTATCAGTGTTTGATGGATCAAGGTAGGGAGGGGTGAATTCTGTAACCTTCTGGCTGGCTATCTGTGCAGATAGGGGACTATCTTCGTCAAACACAGTGGCCCAAGCTTATGGGGCCAACTTGGTTCTAATGCCAACTGCAATGCCAGGGGTAGTAAAACCAGCTATCAAAGTCAACTCAAATGCCATGCTCACTCTTCCCAATGCAGCTGAACACATGAAAGGAATCACCTCAAATGTATGCGTGCCTTGTGCCTCTCATGCACGACCTTTATTTGCCATAGTAAATTTGAGTTTAGTGCATTGCTATAGTATTCTTACTTCTGCGGATGGCAGATCAAGGCATCTGGCACCGTAGAGATGGAAGTGCAGCAAGCAAGATCTGCCTCAAATTTTGCCCAACATGCTTCTATCCAGAAAAACTCACAGCTACGGCCCCTGAGTTCTTCATATCCTCCATGTGTTCTCTTGTTTAGCACAGCAGGTGCTTTTAGACCATGCTCTTCTTAAGTCACGTTTTGCCTTGATATTTACAGCTTAAGGACAAATGTATTGCTGTTGGTAGTGCTGATTTTTGCTTACACAGACAGTCCATACATGTCTCCTTGACTGGGAACACAAACAAGAAGGTGGAGGAGAAAGTAGTGGAGCAGATGCAGAGAGGGAAGCCCCTGCTGCGCAGCATGTCTGCATCATCTTTACATGGTTCACCTTCTTCTAAACTCTCGCGTCAAGTTTCATCCATGTCCAGGAAAGTGAAGGACACACTTGGGAAAGTGATATCAGGTAATCCATATTCATACCATTAGTGTTGACTTTTGATATTTGACAAACAAGTGTGTCTTTCCCTGTTGTGGTGAAGTGGAATTCAATCTATGCAAAATGAGCACTGGCAGATCTGTGCACTTCTTTTGATAATTGCTCAAATGAGGTTGTGAGGTGGTCTTGTCTCAAACAACATTGTGATGTGACAGGGCGAGGACAGAAAGCAAGCACACCAACATTGCCAGAGCAAGTGCTTTCTTCTGGAAAAATTCCTGCTGCCTCAAAGAAGTTGAAAGGCTTGCCAGCCATTCCTGAATCCAAAGGGTCAAGCATCAGAGTGAACAACCCCAGTGCACCAGCAGGATCAGAGAAGGGTATAAAAGGGGTTAGGGACATGCCACATGCTAAAGGTGGTAAAGGAGGTGCCTCACCCCCAGCTTCCAAGGACTCAAGTGCACAAGTTCCCATTCTGACAAGGAGTAAAAGTTCAATATCTGTTTCTGTACTTCAAAATCCTGCACCTAGCCCTGCAAGTGATGATGTGCCTCCCAGGACAGAACCTGCCTATCCTGCCAAGCCTACTGGTCTCCGCAAACCCTCACCTAAAATAGGCTTCTTTGACTCAGTAAGTCATGAACCCAAGTCTTCCTGGTTTGTAACCACATCTGCTTGTGATTGATGCTCAGATATGCAGACTATCTCCAACAGATGTAAACACCATCTTGAATTTGTCTTTGGGAATGCAGGCAAGGGCAACAACAGTGCCTCAAACTGTCAATCAACCATTGCCAGATACAATGCAGACAATTCAAAATAACAGGTCACAATATGGTTTCTCTGTGGATAAGCCTCCACTTCCTTCCAGCAATGGTTTTCCAGGCAAACTTTCTCAACTTCATCAAGGATTGCCTTCGGGGAGGACGACATCTGCTATTCCCTCTGCTCCACATGTGAGAATGGGTGTTGCATCTGCTCCAACTTCACCAAAGGCTCGTCTCGTGTCCTCTTGCAGTCAATCTGACAAAAATACCAGGCAGTCACCTCAAAAGGGCTCAGGAAGCAAGGTTGCTGAACCCCATTCACTTGCTGGAAGAAAACCTACATCAGGAACTGCAAACTGTGAACCAAGTCGTGTACGTGTTCAAGCAAATCCAAGCTCTTCTAAAGTGCCCATTGCAACTGGCTCTTTAAAGGCTAGCTCAACTCCTGCAGAAATGTCAGATCTTGAGTTGAACACTGGAGGTATTCCACACCAAAGGTGGAATGCAAGTTCTGGAGCTCAATCAAGTTTTGCTGTTGGCAATAATGGGGCACCAGATCAAGAACTCCCTCGGCAGGAACAGTTAGAGGGAACAAGCAGCATACATGCTAATGTGGCTGGTGAAGGGCTTCTGAAATCTCATGAACCAAAGAAAGAAGCTGCACATGATTGTCTTCATAACAGTGAATGGGAGGAGTTCAGGTCCTCAAGCTTTTCAAACAGCAGGAAAATTGACAGATTATCACCAAAACTTCTTCCCCATCAACCTGCAGAGAAGGACTGTCAAAATCCTGGAACCAAGCACACTTGGCATTATGATTCTCCAAGTAGCAGGTGTGCCCAGGAGGTTTTGTCAGGAATGGGAACTCCAAGCAACAACTCACCAGCAGCTGCCAAATATGCTCTGTCCCCTGGAGAGAAGAAGGCATGGCAACCAAGCTGCCCAAGCAGCAGGGATGGTGGTGGAAATTCAGCAAGGCTCTTCAGCCTGACCCCTGTATATGGTGACCATGGCAGTCTCATTGGCTTCAACCAACCGACAGATGGCACAGGTTGTTCTCAGCTATTGGACAAGCTTTCTCAGGCCCAGGCAGTAAGTGAGCAGTTGCATGCAACTGGCACTGGGGGATCACAGAACTGCACTCCCGAAGGCTCATCCAAGAAAATGAAAAAGCAGGTAGTGGAGTTAGAGAGCCCAGGATCTCATTGGTCAGACTGGCCTGTTCTAGGAGCTGCTATTCCAGGTTTGGTGAAGGGGCCTGATCCCAAGAAAGAAGGCTTAAAATCTGTGTCTCCAAACCCTGCATTGGACCAAGAGGCAGAGTTGCAACTTCCTGAGAAGACACAGACAGTTTATCATGGTGGTCTCATGAAAACTCCATCTCCAAAGGTGATGGCCACGGATTATGAGACATCTGATCGAAGTCCATTAGTGGGGCTGAACTCAGCAGATGGACGTGGGTCAGGCAAGAAGGAGAAAGGTTCACTATTTTCTTTTGCGAAAAAAGCAGTGAGCCGGCTCACATTATCACCTATGTCAGTGCGTGGATCAGAGCAGGAGAATGAAGGAACACCTAGATCTGGTCATAGGCGCTGGTCAAAGTCTTCGAGCAATGCATGTGAAGCAGAGCTAAAACCACCCCTGCCTATATTAGAGGAGAGGATTTGTGCCTTAGAGGCAGCAGGACCGGTACAACTTTGAGAACTTCCTAATCAATTCATTCAATCATGAACTTTGCTCGAAGATGCACTGCTTCCCTTAATTTTCTTTCACTCACAACTCATACCCCTTTTCTCAGGAAGGCTTGGAAAGGAAGAATGGACCAGTGAAAAATTCACCTACAGACAAGGCTTCTCTGGAGCGTAATCCTTGGTCTCCTGTAAGTGAAAATACTACTCACACTTTCAAATGCTCCTCACTAGTGATATCTGTGAAATTACCTTCACTATCTATGGACCCCATCAATACACAGGAGATGATTCCATGAACTCAACTGTGCAGGTGCGGAAGAATGGGAGAGAGCTGGGTCCATTTGACTGCACCAAGCTCAACCATCCTGTTCCTACATAGTCAAAACACATGCCAGGTAGGTGTATAAACTGGGATGCATGTCCATTGTTTAAGTTGTTGAGCTCTTGTTGTCTTGCTATCTTGCTGTGTTCCTCCCTCATGTACATCATCTCAAAGTGGCTAGATCATTGCTGAGTTACAGAGCAGCCCCACCCTTCATTCATTACCTCCTGTGTTGCATCTTTTGTTTCTCCCTTTCTGTTATGTGTCAGACTAGTAGCCTACTGTCTAATGAGGTACATCATATCTCTGTTAAACATAATTGCATTTGAGGGGAAGTATCGCTGCTGTGCTGCAAAATGTGGGTGTACATTTTGTATGAAAGTTTGTGTCCACCTTGCCCTCAAATGGTTCTACACACCTGCTGGTGCTGATGATGGATTTATGAACCTATGTGAAGAATGTCAGGAGACCTTTTCTCAAGTCTAGGCCTCCTAATGTGAAGCATGGTGATTGGGATCTGTTGTGGGCTGCAGATGAGAACAAGGCATGGTCTATGTGAAGGGAATTGTTCATCGTGGTACTGCTGTTGGTTTTTAGATCTACAAAGGTCCTTGCTCTGCCCCCTGAAACTGCAACAAAAATAACATAGGTCTTCACATAGGTAAATAGGGCAGAATCTTTGGAGGTGCAAAGGTGATTGCCAGATTTGGATAGTCAGGTCTGAAGAGAGTTGCTTACTCTGCAGCTCCTGGTTGTTGGTTATAATTTAGTGTGTACACACAGGATTATGGTGTTAGGTCTTTCAGTGTGTCAATGTACCATGTAGGAAATGTATGACCCCAATTGCTTCTACACAGAAACTGCTGTTGGGTACAACCATCTGTCAAAGGACACGTCAGAACTTCCATTCGACCATTAAGGAGGTACCACACTGGTAGAAATACCCATATGTAGGCAAGTTAAATGTGACAGAGATTGCCACGTGCATCCTCATCCTAAGGCTGTGCGACAGCTGAGGTATTTGTAATATTGAAAATGGAAAATGGTGCAGAAGGTTCATATTTCCTTTTATCAGTGCCTTTTGTGCTGTTTTCATTTTTGCTTTACATCCTGGAAGACATGTCCTGGTAGATAAATTCTGTTCCATAAAGAAGAGGGAGTCTGCAATATTAATAAGAAACCTTGTGGAAAGTTCTAACAAAGTCCAAATATTATCTAAAGCATTGGCCTTCTGGTTTCTTCATTGATGGCCATAGTCAGGCCAAATGCTTGGAATTTGGGTCCCATCCTCTTTTGACCCTCCCTTCAACAAAGGAAGCTCCATTGCAAACACAAACAATGACTTTGACAATGCAAGCAATAATTTTTGGGTTCATCAAGCAAAAAATGGGAATGTAGAAAGATCCAATATTCAGATTCTGTTGTGGCCTAGAGGGAAAGATTGTGAGTGTTATTATCTTGAATATTTGAAGAGTCCACTTGATAATTTTGAGAGCCTTCCTTCTTGGTGAAGAGGAAAGAGCATGATCACAGTAAACACCTTTTTTTCTAGGATGCTTGATTGGGTTCGTGATGTTTGATACTAAATCTTTCTTGCATCGTTACATATACTAGCCTCTTGAAAAACAAAGGTGAAAAAATACACGAGTTTCATGCCATGATATTTATGTTGAATTTATTTAATAGTAAACATAATTGCACTTCATAGTACCTCAATTTACTTTATACACAACAATTTGTATTTCTGAATATAAAATTAAAAACACAATAGAACCAAAATTGCATGGTAGATGCCTAGCATAGTACCTTGGCAGCTTCAACATTAATTATATAATTTGTACAAATGTTGAAATTTCCAAAACTAACTTTTTCCAAAGAATAAAATCTTGTGAAGGAAAATAGAGAATTGTTTGGAATATTCAGGAATATCCCACTTTCCAAAATCTTCAAAACTATTTAATTATTTGATAAAGATTTTTTGAACCTGCCCCAATCCATGGTAAGGATATGGTAGATTCATGAAGTGAGTGGAACATTAAATCATTTGCTTTCCTTGAAATACTTCTCAATGTAAAAGTCCAAAGTACTCGGTCTTTTCAGCTAGTTCTAAGTTACTCAGTAATTATATCTAGGTATGCTTGAACGTTACCTATTCCCCATCTTAAGCTCCAAGTTAATTATAGTGTTAATGTGTTGTACACCCAAGTGAAGGGATACCTAGTTCATAAGGCACGGGGTAATAATTCTTTGCAACGTGGGGTTCAAGCTCAATTTGGATATATGAAATCCCTTCTTCCTTGACGAGTAATCTAACATTTTCACAATTGAAAAGGTGGTTCTAGACTCTAGAACAGCCAAAGTGAACCAACTCCCACTAGCGCACTTCCTAGGATGGATGGTGTGTGGATTGGAAACACATTTTCATTGTATGATGGTTAGTTATGGATTAACCATCCACATGCATCTACCTACCTAGTAAGCCACCAAGTGCCTAACCTACTTACCTACCTATTTAGTAACAACCACTTAGCTTTTTGACGTACCTAGCTATGATACTTACCCACTAAGATAGGTAGCACTAATCACTTAGGTACTGTTAGAAGGGAGTTTCAAGTTTTAGGGTTTAAGATTGGATTGTTCTGGCTACCACAGGGAGTAAATTTGCTGCTCAAACACACCTCTGATAGAATAGCTCTTGAATGGCTTTAGAGAAGTTTTCTCTCAAGAAATATTAAAAAAAGAAAGAAATGTGAGACTGTTTAGTTAGAAAATTAAAACAAAATCCAAATTCTTCAAACTTTCTTTACCTTGGTAAAAGGGTTTCCATCCAGCAGCCAAATAAAGGCTTGTACACAATATGTTGGATGAAGAAAAGTTCTTTAAATAGCCTGAAACTGAGTTGGGACTTTGGACTTGTAGATTAAATCTGCACAAGTTGCAATGATCACCAGATGAGCTAATAAAACAAATTGAGGACTTTTGATTGGCTTCAAATAGTCTCTTGCTTTACATTGTCTAATTTTCATGGTTATGGGAGGGGATAGGGAAATAATCAGCACTTTGTGTTGGATGTGATAAAACACTTGTAAGTCCAAATAAGGGCATAGGTGGAGATGCTCTTATTATTGTAACAATTCCAAATTGAGCAAAATCCCCTTTCTTTCATTTTTATTTTTCCTTGTATGCTCCCATATGATTCTTAATAGTTCATCATTATTTATGTCAAATGTTTTATGTACATGTGGATGTGCACGGGAACAGGGTTACATAGAAAGGCATGAAAGAGGTAAGTTATTAAATTATACATAACACGGACATGAAATGGGATGTGTTAATTTGCCTTTTCATATCATGTAGGTGGGTAGAAGAAAGGAGTGATGTAATTAAGCTTAGAAGAGGTAGATATGCATGCACAAAAAACAATATTATTTTATTATTTACATGGCTCTAAGAGCAACTCCACTACATGTTGGTGATATTAAATTTCAAGAGTGACATGTGCTAGTCACTAAGTAAGATGTCACATAGCAACCCAAGTATGAAACAACAGTTATCTTAGCAAACAACTCAGTATAAGCTCGTGAATTGACTCGTTGGTGGTCTTGCCATGTCTCTTTCTATTATTGTTCTTTCTATTCTGATTTTTAAAGTATAATCATTGTAGACTAGTTTGCAAGGGCGCTTTGCTAAGCTTCAGATCCTCTGTGCAAGTGAGAGAGACAACAACCTTTTGCAGAGGCTAACTGGTATTGTATGCTGAGCTGAGTGAGCTGGCAGGGTTGCATTTTAGTGCCCTACACCCTCAGCATCTGGAGCTCAGCATTGGCATGGCAGTTGCAGCTTGCTGGTGGGGCTGCTTTAAGGGCATCACAGGATCATGTGTGAGCTCTATACTTTTGATGGGTGGTTGTAATAAAAAAAAGCTCTAGGGGCTGATTTGCTTCACTGTTGTGTTTGTTGTAAAACCAACATTCACAAAGAGATTTCTAAATTGGGTTCTAACAAGCGACTTGCAAACTGGTCAAACTATCAACGTAATAAGGTTTTGCAACATAATAAATGTATAGTGAATGATAGTTTATTTTACATAGGAAAATAGTTGACTGAATCATATAATATTATACACCATACCTGGAATTTGCATACCTATTATATAGAAGGTGATTTGATTATTTGGAGATTAGATAGCCTAAGATCAACTGCCAAATTTTTGGCACATATAGCAACTTTTTAAATGGCTGTGAAATTGTGAAATTGTCCCATCCATTTGTGGATGGAACTATGAACAAAGAATATCCTCGAAGGAATCTGCATTTTGAGGTCAACTCTTTCGGGTGCACTGTCCTCTAGCAACCCTCCTATAGGCTATGGACAACCACCACCAGCAGAAAGATAGTGAATATGGCATCAAAGCACCTGGTGAAAAAAATTGTCCACAAATATTCTAAGGTATGGAGAGTGCATGGAGCTATGGAGGGGAGCAATGAGTATTCTCTAAGTTATTATTGACTCCTTCAAAAAAATACACAGTTTGCTGAGGTTGCCAGCTACCTAGAATGCTAGAAAGATATGATGCTCCCACTGATCATACCATAGGATCAATGCCTGTTCTGCTGTACTAGTAAACTGAAAATTTGATGAACTTAGCAGCATGAAATTCTATAAGATGAAGCAAACTCTATAAGGTGAAGCAGTTGCAAACAAGTACCCACCTTGCCAAATTGAATGCAGACAAACAATAATGGGCCCACCGACACAGAAACAGCCAAGTGATCATCCTCAACTGCCAGAAACAAAACTTTCTCACAATTTTGGTCCTCATGGCTAGACTCTCTCCACAAGCTCCATGCTTTTGTTTTTGGCTTATTGTTTGCTTTGCAGATTCCTCCCAGAGAAGTGTCTCTAAGTAATAAATAATTAAATACTTGAGTTTGTTCATCTTCTTTAAGGAGCATTAGAATTCAGATCGTCTCATTGGAACATTTTGTGATTTGCTCAGAAATTTGTTTCCCCCCCACCCCCCCCCCCCTCTCTGTGTGTCTGTCTGTAGATCAGCCAGTTTTCTGAGGTCTGCTACAAGTGCAGATTTGCAGCAGGGTTGGAGCAAAGCTTGGGTACCTGACATTTTGTGGTTTTGCAGTTTGAGAGAAGGAGGACGCGACTCTTTTCTGTGTGCATTCGCCCCTTCCTCACCTGGTCAGAGCTCAGGTTTTGCTGCATGCGCAGATGCGAGCAGATCGTTGATATAGATCGGGAGGAGTTTGCTCATTCCATCAATATTGTTCACAAGGGTTTGCTTCTTTGGAGATGCGTTTTTTGAGCGTCCTCCCCCACGCAGATTGACATGTTTCCATTCTTCATTCTCTCTTTATTACTTTTTCTGATCATCAGTGTGGTGATAGTCCCGGGGCTGATGCAACAGAGCTCCGGGGTGATCGAAGAAGTCGCGGGTTTGTGGCATTTTCCTTCTGTGTTCGGAGCCTTGTCTGCGCTGGTTCTTCTTCTTGTGTGCATCCCTGGAGGTCCCTTAGCACCTGTGATCGATTCCGTGAAGAACCTATGATGATGCACCTGGGAGGAAGTGCCATTGGACGATCCGCTGTTGCAATTGGGAAGAGAGGAAGTTGGACATCGTCTTCAAACTTTTTCCCGGATGAGAATCATTCTTCGTCACCCGCGTACAAAACTTATGTCGAAAGATGCGCGAGAATGAGAACAAATAGGGACAGCAAATGCCGGAAGCAGAGAAGGAAACGAGCAGAATTGTAAGAAACTAAGAGCGGTGGTTGAAGAATCTTCGAGGAAACGCTTTTCTGAGATAGATTACAGACATCAATGTTCATGCCAGAGCTCTGGAAACACCTTGAAGCTCTTCAGATCTGCGTTCCTTTCGGTGAGAGCTGCACGGTAGACGGCGCTTATAATAATGGAGAGATGGAGGAGATGATCTGATTCCAATCTTAATGCTCTTCAAGCTTAAAGACAAGACAGAAGCTGGAGACTTGGCCCCATTGTCAGAAGCTGCAGTAGCTCTCTCCCTCCACCTCAAAGCTCTTGATTGAAAGCTTCATTTGGTCAGCTTTGATCTCTCTCTCCCCCCCCCAATCACAACTTCATTTGGTCAATCTCTCTGAACTGTCTCTCTGTGTCTGTCTCTCTCCATGAAAGCTTCAATTGGTCAGCTTTGATCTCTGTCTCTCCCCCCAATCAAAGCTCCATTTGGTCAATCTCTCGGAACTGTCTCTCTGTCTGTGTCTCTCTACTGAAAGCTTCAATTGCTTTCTGAATCTTTCTCCATGAAAGCTTCATTTGGTCAATCTCTCTAAATTGTCTCTCTGTACCTATCTCTCTCCATCAAAAGCTTCAATTGCTCTGACTCTCTCTCCGTCAAAGCGTCATTTGATCTGTCTCTGTGTCTCTTCTGACTCTCAAGTCTCCCATCAAAGCCCTTGTACCACATAATGTGGGTGTTTGGCAAACAGATTAGGGTTTGGGGGTTTAGGGTTTTCAATGTATTTGGAGGTTTTGACAAAGTACATTTTTAATCAAATTTGGGATCTCCTCAAAATGTTTGTATGTTTGTGACAAAATTTGAGTCCACAACAACATGTGAGATAATCAAATGCAAATAAAGCCTTGGTCCTTTTGTTGTAGTGTACTTGCAGATATGCTTACAAAGCATAAGAAATACACCGACATTTCAATAAATGGAATGCTTGCGGAGGCAAGGAAATACAAGGGGTGTGTCACACTGTGGCCTTGCCATTTACATTAAAAAAGTATCTTATTAAGGCAAAAGAAGAGTTATGGAAACTCAAATATTTCACCATCCAAAAATGTAATCTTAGAAAAATCCTCTAAAACAAACCAAAATCCTTCAAGGTATTATAACTCTGTAACTAATCTTAAGTTTCAACGCAAGCCAAAATATCATCTCTCAAAAATCCTCATATAAAAATAGACCTAATATTATTACCTAGGGGCCAAAATACCTTAAGCTACTATACTCTATAATGAATCTAAACACAAAAGGTAATGAATCAAAAAAGATCATTATGCATAAGGCTCATAACGATTATTATTTATGACTCATTTTTACCCATCATTTTACCCTAGGTTTTACAATTTTTATTTCTAAATACCAAAATTTGATGTTATAGGCTTTTATTTCGAAAACACTTCACTCCTTGCTCATTACCTACACTTATTGTCTTGTCCAACCTAAACCAAGGATTTTTATTGTTATATGGTTAATTTGGGGTAAAAACGATCGTGTGTTTTGATGGATTTGGGCAGGGAATTCAAGATGAATTACAAATGCTTCAATTATTTATGTACATTACTTGATGGGCTTGTTGCCTTATTATTTTGCACCCCTAATAACTTTTTAAAAATGTTAGTGTAAAGTGATTTATAAATCATAATTTTCTTCCTACATTGGAGGAATATTACATCTTTGATCATGTTTTTATGCTTTATTCAAATAAATTCATTTTTGTAATTTGATCTTGTATTTCTTCAACAAGATGTTATAGCTTTTGATCATCTTTCCCTTAGAAATCCAATGGTATTCCCAAGTAATGACCCATGGGCCAAACAAAAAGCTTAGGTAACATGTTGTTTTCTACTTTTTAATCATGTTAGAAAGTTGCACATTTTTTCCCCAACTCATTGAATAATTAAGTGTGATGTGTAATGGCAAGTGAAAAAAGGGAAGTAGATTTTACATCAACAACTTCATGGAGGTTATCACCAAATGAAGTGATCACTAACACTATTGATATGGTTGTCCAGAGGTAGACCATAGGCAATGTTGATTTGAAATTGGTTTATAATAACAACTTTTGTTTAGTGAGCGTGATTTTGCAAATGAACAATAATAGTGAAGGAACTAAAATGCCATCATCAAATTGTTAATTTTTTTTTGGATTGTTGAATGGTGTGGTATTGCTGTGATGGTGGAGAACATGCTTATGTGGTTGAATGGTAACATTTATGGGGGAAGTTGGTGGTGTGTTGAAGGTCAATGAATTGAACTAATTTTTTTGTTTTATTGTTATGGTTTTGGTTTAATGTGTATTAAAAGAAAATAAAAGAGGTGTGTGAATAACAAACTTGCAAGATGAATGTTTATGGGAAATTGTTAACACTTTTGTAATGTAATTTTTTCTAGGTTTCCAAAGACCTAGAAATTTTACTTGTAAAAATAATCATGATAAATAGTAAGAATGGTTGTGGAAGTGATAAAAACCCTTAGGGGAATTTGAGCACGGTGATGAAGTTGTCGTTTTGTGATGTGTGAATGGTTTCATTTTATGAAGCTAAGGAAAATGTGTTGTCTACTTTGTTAGTGTAAAAGGCCATATGGATCTTATGTTATTGTGAAGTAATTTCAACAAAAAGAAATTGTAACTATTTGTCACATGAGAGAAGGGGCCAAAGTTTTTTTTGGTCAAATTCATAAGATGTGTAGATGGTTGTTGATTGGGTTTGGGAATGTCTTATGCATATCTTTAAGTATGAAGTTGTGGTCATGAGAAGAGATTTGTGTAATGTGTTAAGATGTTGATAAATAATACAATGCAAATTATTTTTATACGTATTTAGCATTGAGTCATTGCAATAGATTTGCGAGGAGGTATTCTACATGGGGTTGTGAAATTCTTTCAAGGGTTTTCAATTTTGTATGGTAGAGTGAATGTGTATGTTTATTTGAATCTTGAAGGCCTTATATGGGAAATGATGCTCAAGCAAGTGATTCCAAAGGGTGCTAATCCAAACAACCATCCATAGAGTTATTTAGATTTGTGTTAGGATTAAAAAGTTAAGATGGGCTATTCGGGGTATGTAGGATTGTGCTAGCAACTTTTAGTTCGACTCGCCATTAGATTATAAGTTTATTGATCCATCAATGCATAATTGATGAGAGAAAATGAGATCTTTCTATTGCTTTCTTTTGGAGACACATGTTTTCCCCAATCCACATTTTTTAGAACCTTAGGTTCAAATTGTCCTTGCTAGACTACCATTATAAAGAAACAAAATAACCTGAACATTGTATAATAATTATTGATTATTGAAATTATGAATTATTCAAAGTGGGATTATGGGAACCCTTTTCAAAAGCAATGAAATATTGTGGTAAAATCTTTTGATTTTTTGAAGTGGGTATGCTAATAATGTAATTAAAAATTGAGTTGTTATATTTCAAAAGTGGACAGGTTAAAACTAGTGTTGGGTGGTTAAGGCATTTTCAACATGGCCTTTGGATTCAAGTTTGCAATTATACATGGTAGGGTTTCAATTTTAGGGTTCAAGTTTTTTTTCCTTTCAGGTAGAAATTGGACTTAGTTTGGGTCTAATATTCTAGTGTTGAGAAATTTCAGATTTAATTTTTAAAATAATTGGTTTATTGGTAGTTGTTAAGTTTAGATAGGTTAAAGTTCCCTCACCAAACCAGGCACCCAATACCCACCCAACACTGGTTAGAAGTTAGAACCATCCACCGAGTAAGTGGTTCCAGGTTCAAATCATCAGGTTGTGATGATGTACCCAAACCCCAGTATCTATCGGGATTCAAAAACCCAGTAGCTACAGGTATTGGAAAACCCAGTATCGACAACCCTACCTACGCCCCCTACCCATAGCATGGGCTATTCCAGCCATTTTTGCAAACCCTAATTTCAGAGGCAACCTCGCATTCTTCATTTTTTATATTGCGGGAGGTTTGTTTAGAGAGAGAGGATCGAGAGCAGTTGTCGCTCTGATCCGATCGCGGCAACAATGAAAACAAGTGTGGTGTTGCTGTTTTTCTTTCTGGGATTGACCTCCCGCTATGTATCAAGTTTTAAGTCGGATGAGCTTCCTGAAGATGATGAAGAATGGGGCTTTGTAGGACGGGAGACTGGCTCCACGTTCGGAGGAGGACGAGGAGAGAGGGTTGCACAAGGGAGCAGCAGCAATGAGGGAGACAAGCGCAGAAGTGGGAGCACGACGGCTGCTCCCACTTCTCCGGCTGTAGATGCCTCTGGTGACAAGAAGATTCAGTTCGATTTGGAGCATTCCTTTGGCGATTCGGAATTTACACCAGCTGGTAGTTTTTCGGCGAGGCTGCGAGCGTCAACTCATGGTCGTCAGGTATGCTTTCCCTTTAGACCCATCTTTTGCCAACATACGATGGCATTGGACTGTGTAATTTTAAGTTTCTCCTCCGTGTCTTGCTATGGATATGATGGCCTTGAAAGTCTGATGCTGAGCTGAACTGCAGCCTTGTATGTAGCAGCGACCAATTCCATTGCTTTGTTTTTGCAAAGGATTCATGGTCAAATCAAACGCTAACTCTGAGGATTTGGGCCTGGATTAAACTTAGGGTTTGGCATCTTTCAATGGCAGTGTGGGGAAGAGCTAAGATTTAATCTATTGAGTTGTATGTAAAACTGGGTTGATTTGGAAGTTTTTCTCTGGGATGGAAATCTATGTGGAAAGATTATTCTCTGGACTTTGGTTTCAGCAACTCTTGTTTTGCCTCCAATGATGCTGATTTTTGAATCATTTCCTTTACAGTTAGAGAATCTGGTGTATTTTTCAAATCAGAGTATGCAGATGATTATCATTGTTAGCACATTGCTGGATGGTTATCATTTCACCAGAGGACTTCTCCACAGTCATTTGAATCCCACAACTACATCTGTGGAAACATCAACGAGAATCCAAGGATTATCTGTTTGGTCTCATATAGCTTATTGGCTGTATTCAAATCATCTTCAATCCCAGGTTTTGAAGGAAAATGAATGGTGTGAAAATTTCAGAGCTGACCAAGAGAAAGTTCATGTGTGTCCTGTTGTGTATCCACCTTTTTAGATGGTCTGGAAAAGTTGGAGCAAAGACATGTGAGCTTTCAGAGTAATGGATACCAGTTCATGTTGACTAGCATTTTCAAAGTTTATTCAACTTTGAACTATTGTGTGCTGTGCTAACAATGTTGGCATTCTGTTTGTGTCTGGTGTCAGACTTTGTCCAAGTTGCGGCTTACAAGAAACCCTTTCTCTGAGTTTCAGGAGAATGCCTTCAAGGTAGCCCTTCTCCTCCCTGCCTCTGTGTGTTTGGGGGAGAGAGATGGAGAATGGTAGTCATGCCAGTTTGTTGCTGCTTTTCATGATGTAGGTGATAAATCTGAAACTTAGTAATTGGCAGTCATAAGGTTATGACTGCATGCATCCTTGTCATTTTACTTTTAGTTTTCCCAGAACTGGCGAAACATCATCTTTGAAGTGTTGTTGTGGAGTTTTCTCTGCCATCTCATAGATATGATGGAGCAATCTGCATGGGACAGGAACTTGTTCAACAAGATGGTTTTTACAAAGTTCGAATTCCAGCAAATGTGATTGACCCTGGAAAAACCTATGTGATGGCTTCTATTAAAGCTGTGAGCAGTCTTGCCACCACCTGTCTTTTCTGTACTTTTTTTTCTGTCTGTTTCTGTTAATTGTTTCAAAGCACTTTCCCTTATGGAGTTACCTGTTCCTTTGGATTTGAACTATTCCAGGACTACATTCTTCCCTCCCCATCCAATCAGTAGAAGTAGCTTGATTGCTGTATCCATTAAAGGCCCTCCTGTATTAGTTTAGGTCAGGAATTTTTGGAGCTCAACAGTTCAAATTGATGTTATTGCAGCGTTGCCTGGCTGCAGCAAGTCTGAAGGAGCGTTTTGACTTGAACTTGGTATGGTATCCTGAAGTGCCTAATTCAATACACATATACATTCTGATTCTTAACTGCATGTTTGCTATTGGAATGATACACAAATTAAGTTCACACCTTTTTTGTGTTATGAGTGTTGAGAGGTAGAAGTTGTGTTGGGTGTACAGGATCAAGGAAATGTGATTGGCATCACATACTCTTCTGGTGCTGATTGCACCTATCCTCGTCCTCAAGTTTTTGTGAGTTACTATTACACTTTTGGAGGCTCACTACATGTGTCCTTCTGTAATGTGCAAAAGATGTTGGAGATTTGCTCTCCTAGTGTTAATCATCTGCTTTGGTGTGGGTCACGCAATTGGAGTAAAGTTGGGTGGGCTTTAATCTTATGTACAGTGGTAAATCTGGTGTGATTCTACAAGTAGTGGAAGTTTGAGAGACATCACCTGAAAATCTTGCTATATGGATGCTACTAAAACTGGGGTTTAGTTTGTTTCACTGCAGTTCCACCAGGGAGGAATCACATAATTGCCCAATGAATAATTAACTAAAGTCTTTTCTGTATTTTTATTATTTACATCTCATGCATCTCTTCTGTTACCAGCTTATGAAAGAGTTTGTACACAAAGTGCTTCAAATTTCTTTTGTGTTACTTCTGCATCCTCTTGAGGTTTCCTAGTTGGTATGGCAGCCATCAGACTGGACTTTCAACTCATGGATTGTCTCCAAGAGCAGTGAACAAGCTACGAGGTAGTAGTCAATCTCTCCCTCCCTTGTGGATCTCTCTTGATTTGCCATTTACCTGTAGCATGGTTTTGCTTAAGTATTGCAGCACAGTACATTTAGGTGAAACTGTAGGAATGTCAGATGAGGACACAACTTGGTGGCTTAGGTTTATTGGCAAGTGTGCAGGGTGATACCTATGTTTGAAGATACACCCTTGGAGAATCTTGTAACTGGGGAGGACGGTTTGCCCACAAAAGTTGTTGAGAAAAATTTCTGGCAAAAATATGTATGTTTCTCACTTGTTGATATCAAAGGACTGTTACAGTTTTGACTCTTTGGATATCGAACACCTGCTAATTATTTGAAATTGCTGATGGAAAGAAACAATTGTATCCTTCTTGTTTTGGGGTACACTTTGAACAACTATCCTAGAACCAGCGTTTTCCAATCATTGGGCATGCAATCCATGTTTGACATCAGTCTGCCAACCTAATTTCAGCAATTCTTTTTTGTCTTATATGGCTTCTAGATCTGTGTCTCTCCTTGCTCTTTGCTTCATGTTGATTAATACCAGGAGTTAGTTGTGTAAATTTGCAATCCAGCTTGCCACTTACTTCCTATCAAGTTGTTTGATTTTGGTAACTGGGGGGTTTGTTATGCAGTGGATGTACATCATTCCCTTCGGCCTCATTCTTGTCAATGCTATCACTTCAATTGCTAACATGCCAGAGGAGCCAGCGGGTGGCCAAGGAGCGGCTCCAGCAGGTGCTGTGCCTCAAAGAATTGCCGGAGCTGGTGGAGCACGGAGACGGTGAATGTTTCCCTCATGGTCGTGGTGGAGCTTCTCCTTAGGAAATGAGCCTGTGTATGAGGTCTCAGTCTCATATTAAGTTTGCAAAGGTCAGCCCATTTGTACCCTGTGTCTATTCACACAATGTGGTACAAGTTAGAGGAAACCCTTTCATTGGAACTTGTTTTGGTGCTCTTGCTTTGATGTGTTGGTCTTGATTCAGTTTGAAAAAATGCTACTAACATCAGAGCAGCGTGCTAAAATATGATTGAATGGTCTAGTGTGGATATGAGCATGGAGAACTGTATTGAGTTAGATATGAGACAATTTCAAATGTCATGATGGGCACCAAATTGGATCTAAATGTACACTTATGACATGAAAATTTGAAAGCTTTCTTTGGTGCATCTGAGTTTGTTTTTCTTTCTCCCACTTTCAATTTTTGTGCAGCTACTTCAAGCCTCTAGCCAACTGTGTTAAATATTTGATTCAAGCCTGCATGACCAAGGATTTGACTTGCACTTCTTGGCTCCACTTCATCCATTTTGCATATGGGATTTTCCCTCTTGTTTATGCTGCTTTGTCAATTGGATCATGTAACCATGTTTTTAGTCATTGATACACACACATTGGTGTTCCTGAGTTTCTGAAACTGCTGGTTTTTCCTGTTCCATTTGTGGTCTGTATTGTGTTACCAACCTTGTTGAAAGGAGTGCCAACACAAGGTATTGCCTACTTATGACACAATTATGAAATGATTTTCACAAAGATTAATAGATAAAGGATAAAAAAGGATGAAAGTGCTATGTGAAAGAAAAGTGGTTGTCCTGTTGGTCATTCATGATGCCCAAGATCACAACAAGAAAAGTGCTATGAGGGAAAAAGAAAGAAAATGCGATGACAGGATGGGAGTTAGTGAACCTCTTTTCCTTTTCTTGCATGGGCCGGTGAAAATTTGATCTGCAAAGTATTCATGGTCTCTTTTGCCATTTATCACACAACTGGATCAGAAAGTAAGTGAAAATGGATGGGCTCACTTTGCGGGCATGGGAAGGAGAGCATGTTGGGAAGGGCAAGCAAGAAACAAGTGCAATGTAGCTCAATTTTCAAAGCCATAAAGTATGCATGCTCGAAGGGATGCCAAGTGAGAAATTAATGTTCAAATTTTCTTTGTTGTCCATAAAATATGAAACCTATGTTAATTATGGTCAGCATATTGTGTTTGTCAGAGAAACTATTGTGGCACATTGTTTGATCATCTTTTCTGTAAGGAAGAAGTTTTAGGTTCAAATCCTGTTACTATGGAAACTTTGTCTGAAAACTTTCATCTAGGGAAGGAAGGATAGTCATTGTTGGAGAATGGTTGTGTGCTTGTGGTTGTGTTTGCTTGGAGCACAATCGTTCCCCAGCAATGATTGTCTTTTCTTTCCTGGATGAAAGTCATTTGAGGAAGGAAGATTTCCATGCTAAACATATTTGAACTTAAAACTTTTCCCTTGAATGGAAGTGATCAACCACTTGTGTCACACCACTTTCTTTACAAGAACATAGAGTCCTAACCATACTTAACATAGTCATCGTAATTCAAGGAGAAGAAAAATAATTTGGAAATTAGTTTCTTGATGGGCATGCATATTTTTTGTGTTGAAAACTAAGGTGCATTTGATTCATTGCACCTATTTTGTGCTTGGCTTTGGGAATATGCCTTCCTCAACATGATAGATGTTGTAGTTTCTAGTTTAGTTCACATGTTCCATATTAATCTAGAATGTAAAAGAACAAAAAGGGATATTTAACTTGCAAGTTTTTATAAGGCTATCACATTTTATTCACAATTTCATACCATTTTTTCTTTCACAACAATATCATGATAATTATGACAGTTGAGACTTGATTTTCTCACTAGTATTTTGAGTATATGAATCAAAATTTGGCATAAGAATTTGAAAATTTTGACTTGTTTCTCCAAATAATTATTAAGTAGGGTGAATTTTTTTCTAGGTGTACCACTTAGGACAAAAAAACCTAGTCCACAAAAAAACCTAGTCCATAATGAAGTTAATTCTTCTCATATTTTGATCCCATCAATTTTAATGAATAAACAAAATAAATATATTTTACAATATAATATTTGATACCACAATAGTTTTACATCAATCAATATCATTCATTTTGTGTTCTAGGTATGGTAAGTAAGACTAGATAGTTTTTTTTATAAAAATGACATTATAATAAAATTTTGGTACATTTAAAAGAATTTGGACCCAATAATTAATTGAACATTTGCCACACATAAAAAAATTTAATTCTTTCAAATTCCATTTGAAGTTTATCATATGAAATTGCCTCGTCAACATGAAGAGTGATACATTGATTTTCAATCAAGGCAAATTAGTGTTTTAACCTTACAAAACTTTATTAATAAACACATCGTAGATCCAAAAAATGTACAAGGGAAAAAGAAAAATGAAAAGGATTAATTTTCAAGATGTGAAGTTAACACAAACTAGATGTCAAAATCTTTTTGTTTCAACAATTGACTTCCTGTAGGAGGTCAACTGTGGTGATGGGGGGTGCATCTTGAAAGGGTGGAAGTCGAGAAGTAACAAGACTTATCAGTATTGCCCGGCTTAAGATGGAGGATGCTTGCATCCTTTGTTATGTAATTGAGATATTTTGACAAAAAAAAGTAACCAAGACATAAAGAGGATGACCTTCTAGCCCTTTGAAGTTTCACATGGCATTAGCATAATTGTGTAAGATCACATCAACTTGTTTATCTAAACATCCAAACACCTCAATTGTTAAAGGGAGGAAGTGATAAGTGGGATGTAGGTTGTGATAATTCTTTTCTTTGGTTTGAATTACTTTAGAGGCAGCAAATCTTCAAGTTGTGTACAATCAACAAAGTAAATCTATTCGTGTTAGATTGGCAATGACAATATCGACTAGGGTACGAATTCCATTTTTGGTGAATACAATGTCAATTCATCTACAAGAAAAATGGAATGTGGTTGAAAGAAGTGCGTGTGGTTATTCACATCCCACATGGAAGTTGACATTTCATGCAACGGTAGCAAAAGTGTTATGAATTACATCATGGGTGTCCGTGCACGCATTGCCATGGGCACAATGTAAAAGGTGGACACCTATAGCATTGATGGGATGTGTGCACATGCATCAAGAGATACTTGCAATTCAAGGATGTGGTAATCCAAGTCACATTTGGAGCATTATGGAAAGTGATGGGGAAGATAATCAAAAGGTTGGGAAAGTTGGTCGAGCTATAAACCAAGCACCCCAAGGTTGAAACATGATAAAATTCGAGCACGATGGGTCTTAGATATCTTGTCGTAGAGCATGCTGGAAAGGGCATGATGGTGCAAACATTTCAAGATGGAATCTTGAAGTTGAACCATTTGTTGCTTGATGAGTTTTCAAAAGGAAGAAAATACACACATGTTAAGGCAGTAGGAGATTCCATGCCGCCTTGAGGTGTTATTGGAAAATGAAGGTGTTATTATCGATTTGTGATAAGGCTTCAAGAAGGAAGGGATGTTGATTGGCCATAAACTTAATAATTATGATGGAAGTTACAAGGGCCCAATTCCTTAAATAGGTTGTTGGGTGATGGTGGTTGTCAATATGAAGTTGATGTCACCAAAAACTATTAGAAGAGGTTTGTTTACAAGCTAGAGGTCCTTTTGGGCTATTAAATGATCCTGGACCTAAAAGGTGCCTAAACACTTGAAAGAAGGAGGAGTCAAAGGAAGCAGGGGACTTTATGAAAGTGGAAAATGGAGGTGTGCATCATAATAAATATGATGGTCGTTGCACGATGTAATGAATTAAAATTCCAAAGGTTATTTGAACTCATCCATTTTAAAGAAAAGATCAACATGCCAAACATCTTCTAATGAAACATTTTTGATGAAAAATGATGTGAAAGATGAAATACCTAATGGAATCCTTTAGACCTTAATTCCTTCTGATAGGGTGTTAAACAAGGATGGGGCGTCAAAGTTAGGCAACAAATTAGACGGGGACCATGCTGCACATTTCTAAGGTTGGTTAAAAAGACCTATCTTGTAGAGTTCAGTTTGGAGTGTTCATATACATATGATACAATTGAAGGGCAAACTTATGATGTGAATATCATCCACAATAAATGGAAATAAACAAGAGGGGAAACGATTAGCTATAGAACGTAGAGTTCTAAAATGAGCTAGAGCAAATAATGCCCTTCCCAAAGGATCATTTTGATGGATTCCCATGGTAAATTGGATGATCGTGACCTCACCTTCACGATTACGATGATTTTAAAATAGGGGATATTCAAATGCATAAAATACACAAACAAAGGGGATGAGTTGTATGATGTCCCCACATGCTACATAAAATTCTTGAAATATGATTCCTGTTGACATCGAATTGAAGGCATTTTCGACGTGTAGCTGAAAAACCATTCAGTTAAGGTGAAGGTCCCAAGTGCACTTGATACCATGGATCATAGCTTCACATCCACCCTTGGTTGCAATTACAAATTAGTGCAAAGAAAAATGAAGTTGCAAAAACATCATGAAACTAAAGGCATAAAACGTGGTTTGTGGATTGATACAATGTTTCTCCCATGGCAATGGGACAAACTCCATTTGAGGGCTTAGTCATGGTTAAAAGGTGAATCACTCCAAGGATATGCACAATTTGACGTGGGATGTGACCTTGCGCAATATGGGAATAAAGTTGAAACAATTATGGGAATCCATTTGTAAAATTTTTTGGGTGAAAATAATTTCGATGGTGTTCAAATACCATCCTAAAAATGTTGTTTGTAGATAAATGTGACATGTATTAGAATGCCAACTGGAAATAGTCGAATGAAAACTTGAATTTGGTTCAAAGTCTTCTAAGAAAAATGGGATGAAATCATCTGATTGAAAATGTAAGATAGAGAACGAAGGTGATTTTAAAAGATGTGGGTGAAAAAGATAATTGTCGCAACCCCACTTTGGGATAAGTGTGAGGATGAAACTCACACCCCCAAAAGTGGGAAGTTGGAGTCCTCCGGGATTCCCAAAAATTCAGAGCTCGAGTTCAAGCGTCAAAACACCTCACATTGAGGTGTTCTTTATATCAATGAAAAGGTCTTGAAGTGTAGATGCCCAAAATGGCCTCGCATGTGCCATTTGGACATTTTCAGCCCAAGTTATGGGCAAAAGAACAGCCGGGAGTCGAACTAGCAGTTTGACTCCCGACCACTAAAAGTTGGGAATCGACCTTTTCCCGACGTCCGTAGAAAGAGTGTGATATGGCGTTGGAAAGCTCTCGAGGAGAGCTACAACTTTGGTTTAGACCTCACTCCAATCGGAGGTCGGAGCCGGGAGATATGAGCTCTCAAAGTCCTGGGATTCCAACCTAGGAAAAAGAGCCATTTGAATGTAGCCTCCACCAAAAGCTACAGAGAATACTATATGGGGGAAGGTGGTGGCTTCCCCCGAGTCCGGGCCGTGGTGAGTCAAGTGAGTCCAAGTGCCTGTGGCTTGTCCCAACACCCAAGGGTGTTCTCGAATGTGAACTAACCCTCTTGTGGTTGGTTTTGGATGCAGATTCGAGTGAGATAATACTTGTCCCTCTTCCTAGTCTAATCCCGAGACTTCTAGCACGCCCCTCTACCCCCTTTTAGTGCTGGAAGTCGGGAGCGGCCCTTAAGTCCCAACTTTCTGCAATTCAACGTATTTGGACCCTCAAGTGGGTTTAGTAAGGGACTTATGAGCGTGTCAATAATGGTGCCAGAGCACGAGTTGCTCGAGAGTATTCCCTTGCATGTTTAAAGACTAAATTGCGGAGAAGGTGTTTATGAACTAGAAGATTGTGTTGGGGAGGAGGCATTCAATTCAAACTTGTTAGAGCTTGGGCCGTTAAAAAGAATTCCGCCTATAGGTTTTCCCATTCATTTGCTAGAAAATGTTTGAGTCAGATTTGTGTTTCCTTATGCCCTATTGCCCCTCCATGAAAGGGTATAACAAGACAACATTGGGGTAACAAGAGGAACAAATGCCAAATAACCACATCATAAAGGTCTTGTGCTAGCTAATCTAGTGGAAAATGAAATGCCACTTGTACATCACGTTAGAAAGCGGTGGGGATGTAGTTGTATAATCGAGGACAACAAAAGCCAGGATGGAAGGACCCAAGGATATTTAATGCAGAAACCCAAGCCCATGATGATGTTGACAGGTTGGGAATAAAGAAGGGTATGTAGGTTTAGATTAGATGGATTGCATGTTTGACATGAACGTAGATGATGGGTTAACCTTTGAAGAGTAAATTGATAATCACAAGTTGGGCAAGAGGTTATAGGCATGTTGGGAGGGTTTGATCATGGGCAACTATGGGCTAATAGAATGGAAGGGGGAAAAGGTCCTACATGTCCATTATTTAGGGGAATTGGGAAAATGTTGTGTTGGGGCTCCCATGGTCCACATTTAAATGAAGGGCTAGGGGTTGGTAGAGGAGTTAATGGGTGGTGAATGTGTTATTAAAATGGTATGGGGGGTTGGTGGGTGGTGTGTGCTTTCCATATGAAAGGTAGTGGAGAATGAGGTTATGATGGTATGTGAAAGGACAAATGGGTGATGTGAACTACAAGGTTCAATGAGACATGATAAATTAAAAAACATGGGACATTTTGTGCCCATAAGGAAAGAGGTTTATTAGGAGTGCAATTGCAAATAGGCCCCACTTTCTAAAAATTGTTAATTTCAATTCAATAATTTTAAACCTATAAAACCAACCACACAAAACTATATAAATCAAGAAAAAAAAAAAAAAAAATGTGACAAACAAGCAGGTTCTATTTCAAAGGATAATTAAAACCTAACTTTGCCATAACTTTGGACACCATCATCCTTATTTTATTGTATTTGACATAACCTATACATTTTTGAAAACTATTGTGCAAAGATTAGAGGCTCAAAAACTTCTAGTTTTTTATTCTTTGGACTATCCAATTAAAGTAACACCTAGCTTCAATAATTATTTTTTAAAAAACCTTCAACTCAATCCTTTGCTCAAAAGAAAGCCCTAGAAAACATATGATTGGTTAATAACTAACCACATGTTCACACCTACAACACACTCTTTGATTTCTTTTTTTTCTTTTTTCTTTGCTATTTCATTAGGATTATGAAAAAAAATTAAAAAAACCAAGACCATGACAAAATTGTTCATTTTGTGGTAGAAGCCTTCTATTGTGCTTAATTTGTGAGTAATAACTAGATTCTTGGTGATAAAAAAAACATTTTGAGCTTGATAGAAATGTAAAGGGAAAAAAGAAAAAGAAAAAAAACCCACCACAAAACAAAACCCAAAAAGAAAAAGTTACCCAAACCCACCTTCCCTTGGCCTTTTCACCTTCATTGTTTGGTTGCCTATTGATCCTAATGTTGTTATCATCATCATTCTCCTCCTTTGTCCCAGAAAGTGGTTACTTTCATATGTTCCACTGTGCCCCCAAAATTTAGAAACTAGATTTACAACTAGTTCGCTTGGAATCACAACTAAATTTACAACTAGGTCGCTTCTAACGAAATTTGGAATTGAACATGACTCATGGAACCCCTCTTTCCTTTTTCTTGAATGCCCCCACTACAAATTTTTCCTCTTTGTCCTTCTTTGCTTAACTTTCTCTCTCCTTGTTTTACATGACACTAACTATTGAGCACGAAAAAACAGCTATAATACTGGCAATCAAGTTGCTACTAGCACTACCATCGCCACTCATGTTCTAAAGACCTTGTGAGTAGCAAACCTTGGCAGCAAATTGTTTCCAGATTTATTCAAACCTTAACATGCCTTAGGAGCAAAGTCATTCCATGTTCCATTTACCAAGATGTGGGCCCAAAATTCAAAATTCATCAAAAACTATCAACAAATACCTTCCCATCTAATCATTATAAATCAATCCATGGATATGTATTGCTTTTTGCAAGTTGTTGTAAATATGTGCTTATAGCCTAATAAAACTTTCCAAAATTACTCAATTGACATAAAATTTTGATGTTCACTAACATGAACTATATAATATATATGGTTCAACATTGGTATGAAAAATAATTATTTGAAAGCAAATTAAAATAAGGTATTTGCAAAAATCATTCTTTAGCTCATATAGGTATGCATATAGGTAGGGCATTTGGTTATGATGCATTTATTTTCAGGTCATATTGATAAATTAATAGATAATTTTAAACTTTCATTCTATTCTTTGCACTAATTGTATGAGATAGTATGACACCTTTTGAACCTCTTCAGATTGTACTACAATTTTATAAAATTGCCTAGTATGTATTCATAAATATGTTTCAATTATTTGTCTTTGGACTTCTTTTAAAGGTATTCTCAAACATTATTTATATATTGCTTTTTATTTTTAGGGTGGACCAAAAGGTGGCCAAACAAAACTTCATCGCAATTCATTTTGCAATTTTTTGACCACATAATGTAGAAATATACCAAAGTTATCAATACCAAGTTTTTTTTCTATTAATTTTTTTTCCATCTAAAGGTCATTGAGCATGACATTTGCAAATCTCAACATGAATAATCTTATTTCAATATGTTATGCATTTAAAAAAAGTTATTCTTAAAAATCCTAAATAAAAGCCCATACCTTGTTAAAAAATTACCTTACATTGGAGATGAATAAAATTGAGTCCCTAACAATTTTAAGATCCAATCATTAACTTTTATCAAAAATCCAATAATTTTTTTGTTACATTTTAACAACTGATGAATCATAATTTCAGTTTCAAAAGTCCATGTTTTCTAATTTTATTCATTGTGCATGAGAATTGACTTGATTATGTATATATTTAAATCATAAAATAAAAATAAATTAAAAATTTGAATATGTATAAATAATTGTAATCACACCCAAATCAAAAAAAATGTCACTATGACACCAAAAATGATCCACCTTATCTTGCATTTGCCCTAGGTCACTTATTTTTAGATTAACCTAAATTAATGTTTTGCATAACTCATAATATAATAATACCCTTTTACTGGCTGATTAATCAAAAGCAATATTATACATTTACCCAGCATTGATTATCATTAATTCAGTACTCTAGAAATCAAGCATATCAAGATTGGGTTAAATCTAGCCTTATATTGTTCACTTGAATCTACAATTTCTATTAGTGAGATTCATACAATGTGATTTATGTGCATTCCAATCTCAAAAAAGCTAAAGAAAATTATTGGCCACCCACCTCCACCCTTCCCCCAATGGTAGACTGATGATACAGTAAATCTCCTCTATAATCATGCCCTTGGTGACCATTTTTTTTTACACTAATGAGCTGTAATTTAAATATGTATAGTCACATTCCATATAAACCCTTACAAAATTGTGACTATAAGCAAAAAAAACCCTTACAAAAAAACCTTTTATGATAAAATAAAAGTGTCAATTGTTTAAATTTCTTACAATGCTTTTTTAAAACTTTACTATGTATTATTAAACTTAAAGAAGGTTGTGATTTTTCCTTGTTTTAGTGTGACAATTTACATTGAGTTTGAGTTCCTTAATTATTACCTTGTGTATTTTGTCAACTAGATATTTTTAATTAAGATTTATTTTTTAATTGACAATTTCACATTTTATTTTTCTACATTATATTTATTTTTTTATTTTTCTCTTCAACTGGATTCATTGTTGTTAGTTTGCACAACTTAACACAAATGAACACTAACATTGTTAAAGAAAATTATAATTTACAAAACTCTAATATTTGCTTAAAATTTTATCATTATAATCACATTAAAAAAAAACTTTACAAAATATTTTGTGTTGCTAACAACTGTGATAGTGATTTAAAAAATGATGTTTCTTACTAAAATTAATGGTTACCAAAAAATGTGTGACACAAACAAGAATGTGACCAAAATGAGCGTGATTATAAAGAGGGTTTACTGTACTAGTTGTCCACGTAGGAGCAGTGAAAATATATGTAATAGCAGTGAAGGCGCTCAGTTAAAAAGAAAGACAGGATTTCAAAATTGGTGGAAAAACTAGTTTGGGTCCTAGTTATTTCGTTTTGTAAAATTGTGAATCCCATTTACATGTTTGATGGCCTATTATGCCGAAACTGGCCGTTCTCGCCCCCAAATCGCATAACTCTAATGTTCTCCTCACTCATGCCTATTATTCTAGTGACGTCCTCCCTAATGGCCTTACCTATCCCAAAATTATTACTCCTTAATTGGAGCCAATTAGAAATTACATGCATGATGGCGGTCACGAATTACGAATTTTGGACATAAGTTCCCCATGTCTCGAGAGATTTGCGAGTGGTGGATGATGATCATCACCTAATATCCATGTGGAGAGATTTGCGATATGCCGATGATCCTGCCCATTTGGAGCGATTTGCGAGTGATGATGATGATCCTACCAATGTCCAGAGATTTGTGAGATGATGACGATGATATCCATTTCCAGAGATTTGCGCAAGGGATTTACTAGTGACGATGAGGAGAATGATACCCATGTCGAAAGATTTGCTAGTATACATACCCATCGCAAGATATTTGCGCGAGGGATTTTGCTAGTGATGAGGATGATGATGATGCCCATGTTGAGAGATTTTGCGAAAGAGATTTGCGCGAGGGATTTGTGACTGATAATGTCGATGATGCACGTTTGCTAGTGACGATGATAACGGGACTTTTGCGAAGATGAAAATCATTCTTGTTTTTGCAACTTGATCTTAATCTTGTGTTGCCAGAATTAGTAAAGTAGGGGGATTTTTTTGCGGAGTTTGCAGTGTTTGCAGATTGGAAATTGCAGTAATTCGGGAGTTGCAGGACAATAAGAAGATCCTCATGATGAGGGTTTCGCAATTAGTTGCGGGCTCGGCGGCCAGCCCGCAGTACTCTTCGAAGCTCTCTAGACTTATTATTATTGTATCATGTTCAGATCCTAGGTTCGCGGCTGTTGTTCAGGAACTGTATATAAAAGAGACGTGCAGTAGCTCATGTGCTTCTTCGAAGATTTCATGACCGTTGAGCAGCAGCTAGCTGACGAGGACGTAGTTTCCGGGGCTCTGATCGGAAGCTGGCTCCTGCTCGTGATCTGCATTCTAAAACAAATTCCAGAAAAATCTTTCCAGACTAGGGACGATCTTCAAGTTCTAAGCTGATCACGGTGCAATGCTTTTATTGGGCTGTTGCTCTTGTACTTCAACCCCCACCCAGTTGTGGACATGAAGTTTTCTGGAAAAATATGTACGAAGTCATGAACGAGCTGCTGCACCTCGCCGGATCCAACTGGTTTCTTTCGCAAGATCGACAGCGCTCTTGTACTGACATGAGACCAGCTAATGCTGCAGGTCTCGATACATTAGGGACGAAAAGACACTCAGGGCGCCTTACAGGAAGCTATTGCGCTTCAGTACTGCTAAGTAGGTTGTTGATATTGACGACTTTGTTTACAGCTGCGGCTTCATCAATGTACGCAACAGCTGCCGATCATGCCACTTCTAGTGCCCTCTTGAGAACGAGGAATCATCGCTATAAACAAACTCGATCACAAGGTCGAGTGAATTCAGATGCTTATCTTCAGCTGGATCGACTGGCGGTGGCGATCCAAGCTGCAAAGAAAACAGTCACAGTAAGCATCTCTTAGCAAGTAGTTTTCTTAGAATCTATCTGGAAAAAGCATTAGCCGGGATTCAGATCGTCGGAAGCGGTTCAGAATCTTTGAACAGTTGGCAGCTTGTTGAAACTTTTCTTCAGGATCTATGTGCATCGACTCGATTGCATTTTGGCAGCTGCATCGACGAGAATAGCTTAGCACTGAGCTGCAATTGGAGAGAGATCATGCGATATGAAACAGTTTATGAGATCTAATCTTGGCAGTGGCGAACTGGGCTGGGCGCAGCTATCCGATGGCGATCTTGTATCCTGCATCCCCATAACCAAGCAACCCGCTGTCACGGATTCCGCAACGCCTATCCAGGTTCTTAGGATTCCATCACATGCTGCGTTGCTGGCTATCGCTTTGCAGGAGTTCTCAAGATCTGTAGCCCGAATGCATCAGCACACATACAGCTTGTAGACCTTCAACACAGCAGAACATCGACAATTGCCGAGCTGTGAAGTAATTAGGCGTTTAGAGAGCTAATGCATTGGTGATCCTTTGCAGCTGGAGCCCTCGATGGTACCGTCGAAGCCGCAAAATCAGAATGGGAATCGAAAGGGATCGAAGCAGGCATCCCAACGATTCGCGTTGGAAGTTGGGTCGTGCCCAGCAGGTACCATTCCCGTGCGCCGTAGATCGCCAGACCAGACAACAGTGGAATCTGACCAACTTGACTCATCAAGCGCGCCCGTCTCTATTCACGAGGTATGTTCAAATCCCTGCGGATGCGAGCGAGCGAGTCCACGGATTGCATGCATGGCTCCAACTTTTTCTATCGTTTTTTTCTGTGTGCAAAACATAGTGACGAGATCACTCGAGCTCATCACGTATACATGTACAAAGTCTGTACAACTCCGACTTCTGATGATCTGAAGGAAGTAGGAATTGGAGAGGTTGATCAACCAGGACACAGAATCTACGTTCTCGCGTCTGTGTAATATCCTGATTTCATGTGAGTTTGGGACTTTGGTTGGTCGGGTGGCCTGGGGTGTGAACAATTGTACTGGTGCACAGCACGCATATGCATCCACAACAATAGTACATCCTCCGTCTTTCAAAGGCACTGAGGTGATCCTGAATGTCTGGGAACCTTTGGTAGAGCCTCATTGCTTCAGTCTCGCGCAATTGTGGCTCATCAATACTGGTTTCGCCTTTCCTTACAACAGCAGCGATGGCCTTCTCAACACCATTGAAGCTGGATGGCAGGTATACTATATGAAATCATATCAGAAATTTTCAATTACTTTCTACAAAATTTTGTACAGTACTGTTTGCAGAGTGCATCAGCTGGGGGAGTTTGGATTTTCCCCCCACCCTCGCAATTCCAGCAAGTAGCTAGATCCTTACCCATGATGCACCTTCCTGCTCCAAAATCCTGCATCTTTGTGAACTAACTACCCAAACTTCAGAACCCAATTTGTGGAGTTTGGCAAATTATCCAACTTTGTGAACCACCAAAAAGTTTTAGAATACAATTGTGGAGTTTTGCAAATCCATTTTTGTGAACACCCAAACTTTAGAATCTGATTGTGGTGTTAATTGGAAAATTCAATTTTGTGGACACTTGACATTGACTTTGCAATCAAAATTTTGGAGGACTTAGCAAATCCAACACGTTTGTGTGAAACACTTAAACCTTGAGCATCCAAAATATGGAGTTCGAAGTTCCACATATGATCATCATGTCATGTGGCTTGGTGCTGCAGGTTTTTCCAGATCTATATGGTGACAACCATGCACGGCTTTTCATTTATTGGACAGTAAGTGGTAATGCAATTCTTCTTTTGCAAATGTAGATCAAATTTGCAGGGCTTAATATACTGAAGGGCCTGCAAATGCCAAATGTACCAAAGCAAGGTCATCTCATAATTCATTTTGTGTGGAAGTCTAGCTGAGAGATGAACCAGCAGAGATGAAAAAACTGAAGCAAATGATATCAGCAGCAGCAGAGAAATCACAACGGAGAGATTGTCAGTTTCTCAGTATATCATTGAGTTTTTTGTGATTATACTGTCTCCAGACTGTTTGAAGAAGATTAATCCGTTACTGTTCAAGATCTGCATGACCAGAAAATTGGGTGGCAGGGGGATGATTACCAAGAAACAGGATGCTACAATCTCAACCAAGGCTGTGAAGCTGGGAGTCTGGGATTCATTCAAGTCAGCAACAAGGTGCTGATTGGGGGAAGCATTGCTCCAACTTCCATTGTCAACTCGACACAGTATGAGATCAAATTACAGGTGTTCAAGGTATCTATATCACTCACTACTTTTACCCATTCTCTATCACTACAACCATGACCGTGTTGAATGTAACAAGTCTATTCAGCCCTGAACCTTGCAATTGACCTAGCATGTCTGTTATGATAATCATGAGAATCAGCAGCAGGAGTCCATCTGTCATTTACACAATCTATCTACGTAACGTTTTTAAGTGACAACAACAATCAGTCTCTTCCCATCACAGCAGAAAGGCGCACAATCAATCACCCAATTGAATGTTCATTGTATGATTTAGGGTTTGGGGGAAAACCTTTCAGGAGATTGCTTGAATGCCCATTTTCATTGAAACCTAAATTCACTACCAAAGATCCCACCCACAGTGATTCAAATTTGGTTTAGGCAAAGCATATCTCAGGGGGTGGATTCAATTCTGTGAGGTAAGCATGCCAATGTGTGACAAATATCTGGTGACTAACTAGGAGCAGTTGTTTTCTTTTTGTGAGGTTTTTGAAACCTTTGCTATCCAAGCACAAGTTGAGAAGAACAAACCCATTTCATACCATTGTGATGCTTATCTCATCCGAAATTTGACAGACAAACTGTTTCACTTTGCCATCATAGTGCCATACAAGGACAGAGTGAACCAGCACCCACCAGCCCATTATGCAAAATGGATGCTGTAGAGTCAGGAAACACTTTCTCATTGTGTTCCTGCCCGATAGCTAACAACAGGGTTAGCTATGTACTAATCATCCACATGCATCTACCTATAGGAACCATCAAATTCCTTGCCTCTTGAAAGGCAGAATAAGACACAAGAGATCTTAACATATACTGCTGCATTGGAAAATGGATACTGTATTTGAACCCGCAGAGAAAACTAAGTGTTGTAATACTTTTTATTTCATTTTTCTTGTTTGGGGTTTTCAGGATGATATTTCAGGCAACTGGTGGCTTCAATTCAATGATGAGTTTGTGGGGTATTGGCCAAGATCTCTCTTCCACTCGCTCAAGGACACTGCTGATGCCATTGACTGGGGTGGTGAGGTAATTGTGCACAATGGAAATAGCCCACACATGCACACCAACATGGGAAGTGGGGAAGCAGCATATCTGGGCTATAAGAAAGCTGCCTATCAACGCAATCTACAATATGTAGGGACTGATAATGCCTTGCATATTGCCACTGGTCTGGAGGTATGGTTTTTCTTCAACCTATCAAGAAAAACCTCATTTTCCTCTGACATTCTTTATACAAGTATGATCCGTATATATCAGGGGTTGGGTTATGGTCTGTGACTTCAAGGGACCACCTAAGATCATTGCAACGGAACCATGTTGCTGCCTGCGTCCAGAGTAACCATGGCCCTCACCAGTGCAGAATGCAGGATAGGTAAATTACTCACTTTAAGTATTTGAGCGTTTGTGGGCTTTGTGCAGGCTGTTACAGAGGCTGCATTATGCTATGGAATTATGGCTAAAAGCAGCAAGTATTGGGGTTCTTTTGTCTATTATGGTGGATCTGGGTCATGCTGCAACTTCTCATTGTAATCTGGCATGAATGTATATCTAACATATGGACTAGTTTTGGAGTTATGAACATGGCTTGAACTTTATAATTCGGCCATGAAGATTATCTTCTGGCTTTGTAGCATACCTGGAAATTTTGGTATGTCAATACAACACACAACTAGATGCAACAAGGGGTGTGTCACACTGTGGCCTTGCCATTGACATTAAAAGGGTATCTTAAGGCAAAAGAAGAATTATGGAAATTCAAAAATTTCACCATCCAAAAGTATAATCTTCAAAAAAAATCCTTGAAAAGAAACCAAAATCTTTCAAGATATCATAACTCTATAACTAATCTCAAGTTTCAACACAAGCCAAAATATCATCTTTCAAAAATCCTCATATAAAAATAGACCTACAGGCCAAAATCCATTAGGCTACTATACTCTATAATGAATGAATCTAAACACAATATACTTGCCTTGGTAGACAATGCCAACAAATTTGCTTATGGCATACATGTGGCATCTGGAGAATGACCTTTTAAAGTTTCAAAAAAGCACATTGCTTATGACATAAGTGTTTCGTATATGGGTCTATTTTTTAATTGCTGAAAGTTGTATATTTCAAATTGCAAAAAATTCACTCTTCACCTAAGACTCCCTGTTACATAGGTGCCTAACCCAGGCTGATCCACCAAGCAACACCTGCAATGTTACCATGGTAAAAGCCCCAAAGTCTTTTTGCTTGCTTCTTAATATCATAAATATATATGCTCCTTAGACTAAATTGAGGTCTTTGAGTCTTGAAACAGAACAAAACTTTTCAATCTGCCCCAAGTTACTAATAAATGCTGAACTTTATGGCCTTGTATTGGCCTGCAAGGCTCAAAAAAGGAATACCATCAAATTTAGGAGGCCAGTTTGCAACCAAAAAATGCTCAAAGTTGGCCCCAAGTTTCTAATAAATGCTGAACTTTATGGCCTTGTATTGGCCGCAAGGCTCAAAAAAGGAATACCATCAAATTTGGGAGGCTGATTTGCAACCAAAAAAATGCTCAAAGTTGGCTCCAAGTTTTTTTGGCCCTGACTCATAGTGCAAAACGGGCCTAATACATCTTAACAATTTGTGGTGTGGTTCTCTGTTTTTTAATAAAGAATTGGTGGGTAAGGGTTGGGTCTACGGACCCTTGATTGGCAATTCTCAAAAATCAAAGATGTGGTTTTGACCCTTGATTCTGAAATTTTTATTTTTGGTTATTTTATTCTGAATCCTTTTCTTAAATCCAGAATTGGGAATTCTTTAATTTTCAAAATCTGGAACCAGAGGTTATAACAAAAACAAAGAACCACCCAACACTAGCATCGAACTTCCCAATATCATCCACAATTGATACTAGTGGTAACCCGTGCCTGCAAGGCACAGACGATTTTAGATGATTTTAAAATTTTCTAAAAATTAATGGTTTAAAATATCCTTTCTTCTTATAGGAAAAAATAATCCAGTCTTATAACCAACGGACCCCTCCTCGTTCGCCCCCCCCCCAAGCAACGTCCTTTAGAGTCGGACGGGCTCGGCACTGAGC